>Ga0123335_1001307_pt1 | contig 40800 bp, 30 predicted proteins | sample BiotimSIPDNA_2_FD_89707 | JGI IMG/M metagenome (GOLD analysis project Ga0123335, IMG submission 89707) | Anaerobic biogas reactor microbial communites from Washington, USA - Biogas_R2 time_0 SIP DNA | ecosystem: Engineered > Bioreactor > Anaerobic > Unclassified | place: Washington, USA...
ATTCGTTAGGGGCGAGGGGCTGAATGCTGAATGCTGAATGTTGAATGCTGAATGTTGAGGCGCATTTCATAATTCATAATTCATAATTCATAATTCATAATTCGTTAGGGGCGAGGGGCTGAATGCTGAATGTTGAATGTTGAATGTTGAATGTTGAATGTTGAGGCGCATTTCATAATTCATAATTCATAATTCATAATTCGTTAGGGGCGACATACAGCAGCCTGAAGCACGGAGCCATTATGAAAAAAATACTGCAAAGTATCTTCTTTTGGCATTCTCCTGCGCAAGGGACATTTTTCGGCCTTACTTTGGCTGGACTGACTGTTTGGCTGCTGCCTTCAATTGTGTTCGTCTTCTGGGCCTACGGCTCGTATGGCTTCACCTGGCTGTCGGCGTGGAACGACGCCTGGCCTCCTTTCTTGATTGTATTCCTGGGCGTAGCCGCGCTCTTGTTGGTCTATGCGACATTTCTCTGCCTGCGTTTTTATGGTTGGTTCTGTCGACGGAAATACGGCTTGTTGGCCTCATGGCTCTGCCTGGCCTTATTTGCCATTTGTCTGGTAGTTGCTTGCTTCAAATACGGCGATCTTGGATTCTTCGTTACCTTCTGCGTTTTCTTTGGCGCACTCTTCCCTCTCATGTTGCTACCTAAATGGTGGCTCTGGCTCACCCAGGCATGCTGCTGGGGTCTGGGTCTTCTGATCAGCGACGTCGTGCTGAGGCATCTGCTCGATCCATTCCTCCCCAGAAGATTAGGCCAAGAAATTGTAAACCTCCCGTATGCATATATCAGCATACAAAAATTCCTGCATGTCAGCGGCGTGGGCTGGGCGTGGCTGCTGGCGGCAGGAGCACTCTTCCTGCTGCTCGGCTATCTGCTGACTGCGTTGCTCTGGGCGCGCGCAGCTGATCTGCCATTCCGGCGTCTCTTTGGCAAAGGCGTGGCCTGCCTCTGGAGCATCTTTGCGGTCGCCTACGTAGTTCAACTCATCCTCGCCCTTTTAGGAAGCCAGACCGCAAACCAAGAGATCGCCGCCCTGGAAAAGCATATCGGCAAACCACTGACAGCATCAGCCCTGAAAGAATGGCACCTTAGCGAAGAACAGCCAGACCCGGCTTTCTGGAAACACATAAAGACTCTCACCGAAGACTGCGAGCCGTTCTATGAGCCCTTTTCCAACTTTTACTATTCCGGGCCGCCCGATGTACAGCCCCAGGAAGCCATGCAGCAGTGGCTACAGCATGTCCAAAAGCACGAAGACTGCCTTTCAAGCCTGGAAAAGCTGTTTTCAGAAAGCCCGCCAGCAATTCCGCAGTGCTATGGCTTTTTCGACCTCGACATCTCGACACTCAGTCATCTACCCAAAATCCGCCAACTGAACCGCATCGCGTCCTGGCGCATTTATCTGGCATTGGCGAATGGCGATGCCAACACGGCGATTGTCACCGCAAAAATGCAGGCCAATATCAACAACACACTGCTGCGCAATACTGATTTGGTTTGCGGTCAGCTCTGGATTGACTGCGTGAATACATGGCTGAAATCCATCGAACGAATGCTGGAGTCGCAAGTCTTGACAGACGAACAGCTGCACACACTGGCAGACCTAGTGAAGACGACCGTTGACAAGATGCCAGCCATGCAAAAACGTTTGCTCTACGACCAGGCAGTGTACGCCTTGGAAGGCTTTGAGGTCATTGGCAAAGGCAGCTTCTTCATGTCCCAGCAAGAGCAGGAAAACCCCTACGAAGCCGTCCCGATGCGTCCATTGCGCTTTTTTGCCCCACACCTCTGGTGGTATGCTGCCATGGACAAGGCATACATGGCGCGAAGTCTCCAGGTTGAACACCTGGCAGACATTTCCCACCTGGACGGCACCTGCATCGTGCCGCTCTGCTCCAGCAGTTGGATGCTGGTAGGAGCGAGCAAAACCGGCCAAAAATTCCACGTCATGAATGCCAATTTGCTGGCTATGCAAGCGTTGATTAAAGTGGAGCTGCATCGGCGCACTCATGGAACATATCCAGAACAACTGGAAAATCCACCCACAGACCCCTTCAACGGAGAGCCGATGCGCTATCGTCATGGCGATTGCCGCTTCAAAGTCAGCAGCGCGGAATGGAATGAAAAAGGACAGCAATGGCGAATTGTCTCGCAGACCAAAGTTGGACCTGGCGTACAGGTCTGGAGCGTCGGGCCTGACTTGATCGATGACGATGAAAAAAACCTGCAAGAACCTGACGATAAACGACGCTCTGACGATATCCGAGCCCTGATGCGCCTGAAGACCGGAGAAGTTAGAATTGGCCCCTGAAGGACGTGACCTGCCAGCCCAGGGTAATGCACTGAGTCCTGCAAATCGCATTCGCTACAAGTGGAGTCTACAATGAAAAAAGCGGATTCATCAGTGAACAACCAGCCTAAAACCAGGGTGGAAAAAGATTTATTAGGGACGCGGGAGATTCCGCAAAGCGCCTATTACGGCATCCACACGTTGCGGGGCAAGGAAAATTTTCCCATCACCGGGCTTTCCCAGCCCGCTTCGTTAATCACCGCGATCGCCATGGTAAAAAAGGCCGCAGCCCAAGCCAATCGCGACGCATCGCGCCTGGATTCGAAACTGGCTGATGCTATCGCAACGGCTTCCGATGACGTAATTAATGGGCAATTCCATGACCAATTCATCGTGGATCCGATTCAAGGGGGCGCTGGCACTTCCTTCAACATGAATGCCAACGAAGTCATCGCTAACCGTGCCCTGGAAATTCTTGGCCATGCCAAGGGCGACTATCAAATTCTGTCACCGCTTGATCATGTCAACATGGGGCAGTCCACCAACGACGCAGTGCCAACGGCTATTCATATCGCTGCTGCCAACGAACTGACCACGCTGCTCGAAGAAATGACCAAGTTGCACGCCGCATTCGGAGACTGTGCCAAACGCTTCGATACCATGATTAAAATGGGACGAACACACCTGCAAGACGCCGTCCCCATCCGCTTGGGCCAAGAATTTCATGCCTATCAGCAGGTCATCGGCCGCGACATCAAACGCATTTCCGCTGAACGCGAAGGCTTGCTTGTCGTCAATCTGGGCGCCACCGCTGTTGGCACCGGCTTGAATGCAGATGTCACGTACGTTCGACAGGTCACACACCACCTGGCAAAAATCTCCGGGCTTCCGCTTGAGCAGGCCGAAGACCTGGTTGACGCCACCCAGAATACCGATTGCTACACTACGATTTCCTCTACGCTGAAAATTTGCATGTTGAACATGTCCAAAATCGCCAATGATCTTCGCCTGATGGCGTCTGGCCCTCGTTGCGGGCTTTCTGAATTGAAGCTGCCGCCGCGGCAGTCTGGCAGTTCTATCATGCCTGGCAAGGTCAATCCAGTGATGGCTGAAGTCGTCAATCAAGTTGCTTTCCAGGTCGCTGGCAACGACCTCACCATTTCCATGGCTGCCGAGGCTGGACAATTTGAACTGAACGTCATGGAGCCGGTACTCGTCCGCAATCTGCTGGAAAGCATCATCATCATGCGCAATGTATTCCGCGTCTTCCGGATATTCCTGCTCGAAGGACTGACCGCCAATGAAGAGAAGTTGCGTTACTACGTGGAGCACAGCAGCGGCGTGGTCACTGCCTTTGCGCCGTATATCGGCTATGAAAAGGCCGCCGAAATCGCAAAAGCTTCCCTGGAGAGCGGTCGCCCAGTGCGCGAGCTAATCCTGGAAAGAAAGCTTATTTCACCGGCCGAAGCAGATATTATCCTGGATGCGCATGAAATGACCAAAATCGGCATTTCCGGCTTGAAAGCAGTGCAAGCACTGCGCAAACAAAAGAAAAAATAAGCTGAAAATTTATCTTCATGTCAGCGCTTATGTGTCACCCTTCCAGGACTCCAAATATATGCCATCTCACCCAGGGCTGCGCCGGGCCTGGCGGCCCGGCGCAGCCCTGGATGAGGCGTATAATAATTTTGAGCCCCGCCAGGGGTGACACATAAACGCCGTTTTGAGGGAAATCCTTTTTGGATGGGGTCTGCGTAGTTCAGCTTCAGCTTGCCGTATGTCCCTCGCATGCAGGAGCATGTAGTACAAGCTTCAGCTTGCAGTATGTAGTTCAAGCATTAGCGATCTCTTCCAATTCAGCCCAGCGGTCATATAGCCGCGCCACCTCGGCCTTGGCCGCATTCAATTTCGCCAGCAGTTCGTCGCTCTGGCGGCCATACGTCGCATGGAAGTCCGGTCGACTGAAAATCTCCTCCAATTCGGAGACTTCCGCCTCTGCTTCGACAATGGCCTGTTCCATGCCTTCCAGCTCGCGCTTCTCCGCCCACTTCAAGCGCCGCGGCTCATCCGACGACCGTTCATTCTTGCCGGAATCAACGGCAGTTGCTGGCTTGGCGTCGCTTTTTTGAGCGGCCTGGCGTTCCGCCCGCTTCTGTGCATAATAACTGTAGTTGCCCGGTTGAAAAAACAGCGTCCCATCCGGCTCGAACACCAGGATATGCGTACACACCCGGTTCAGAAAATACCGGTCATGACTGACCACAGCGACGCAGCCCTCGAAGTCGCACAGCGCTTCTTCAAGAACCCTCAGCGTAGGCAGGTCAAGGTCATTGGTCGGCTCGTCCAGAAGCAGGAAATTGCCGCCGGTCTTCAGCAGCATCGCCAGCACCAGGCGGTTTCGTTCACCGCCGGACAATTGCCCGACCTTGGTGTTGATCGTGTCGTCCTGGAACAGATAATTCTTCAAATAGGCCCAGATATTGATCTTCCGCTCGCCGAACATGACAAAGTCATTGCCCTCGCCGACTTCCTCATAGACCGTCAGATCATCGTGCAGGGAAACACGATGCTGGTCAGCGTAGTTGAAGACAACCCGCTCGCCGATCCGCACGACGCCGGCAGTCGGCGCCAGTTCTCCAAGGATCAGCCGCAGCAGGCTGGTCTTGCCCGCGCCATTGCGGCCGACAATCCCCAGGCGCATGCCTGGCGTGAACTCCAGGTCGAGGTTGGCAAACAACGTCCGCTCGCCCAAGCTAAGTGTGACTTGTTGCAGCGACACAATAATGTTGCCCATCTTCGGTGCCGACGGAAGCAGCAGGTCAATATCGCGCTCACGTTGCAGAGCGTCCTGGTTCACCGCTGCCTCAAAGCGCTGAATCCGGCTCCGGGACTTCGTCGTCCGCGCCTGTGGACCGCGCCGTATCCAGTCAATTTCCCGTCGAATAAATGCCAGACGTTTCTCCTCCTGCGCCTCGGCCTCGTTCAGACGCTCTGTCTTGCGACGCAAAAATTCGCTGTAATTGCCGTCATACGAATAGACGCGGCCGTACGACAACTCCAGAATCCTGGTCGCCAGCCGTTCCAGAAAATACCGGTCGTGGGTCACGAACAGGCACGACCGGTTGGAACGCATGAGAAAATCCTCCAGCCATTCGATGGTCTCAGCGTCAAGGTGATTAGTCGGTTCGTCCAAAAGCAGCAAGTCTGGCAGATCAATCAGAGTCTGCGCCAAGCCGACGCGACGCCGTTCGCCGCCGGAAAGCGTGTCAATCACCCGCTCTGGCGACGGCGCGTTCAGCGCTGTCAGCAGCATATCAAGGCGGCTCTCGACATTCCAACCGTCGCGCGCTGTAATGGCCATCTCCAATTCATGCAGATGCTGGCCCGGCGCTGTCGTCTCATACTCGTGAATCAAATTCAGAATTTCATCGGCTCCGGCCAGAATGCAATCCCGCACTGTCCGCCCGACCGGCAAATCCAGCTCCTGCGGCAAAAAAGCAATCCGGAGACCCTTGCGTGTGCTAATCTCTCCAGTGAAAAAATGCTCTTGCCCTGCCAGAACCCGCAGCAAGGTCGACTTGCCCGAGCCGTTGCGACCAATCAGGCCGACGCGCTCGCCCTCGCGAAGCACCAGCTCCTGTTTGTCAAGAAGCACGCTGCCGGCCAGACGAATGTCCAGGTCCGTCGCCGACAACACCACTGGATTGGAATCATAAATGCCCATAGACCTGCCGTGTCTTCCGACAGCTTCAAATCCGCACGTCAGAACAGTATCTCTGACCCTGGCCGCAGCCCCGGCTCAAGCTGTCCGGCAGCGGTCTGCCTCAGCCTGAAGGCGCAGGCAGAGTTCTGCCGCCTTGAACGCATGTTCTTGCGTCATCGCCGTCTCGGTGCGGTCCAGGCAGTCACGGATCAGCTGGCCAAAGAAGCGCGTGCCGACCGACCCGGCTGCATCAATGCGGACTTCCTGGCGATGATCCGTCAAATACAGCTGGTTGCCTTTATGTTCGGTGCCGATGTCGACAAATTTGCGCAGCTCAATCGTCCCTTCTGTCCCCAAGATCATCGTGCGTCCATCGCCCCAGGTGCGCAGCCCGTCTGGCGTGAACCAGTCCACCCGGAAATAGAACGACGTGCCATTATCGCCGCGCAGTGAGCCTTCGCCGAAGTCCTCCAGCTCTGGGAATTGCGGGTGAGCGAAGTTCTCCACCCGGGCGAAATTGACGCTGGCTTCTTTCGCCCCAGTATAGTGCAGGAACTGCTCGCACTGATGACTGCCGATATCGCACAAGATGCCGCCGTACTTCTCCTTCTGGAAAAACCAGTCTGGCCGACTGTCAAACGCGCCCAGGCGATGCGGCCCCAAGCCAATGACTTGCAGCACTCTGCCAATGGTGCCCTGATCAATCAAGTCTCCCGCCAGCATCGCACATTCGGAACACAGGCGCTCGCCATAGTAGACCATGTATTTTTGCCCGGTTCGCTCAACGGCCAGCCGCGCGTCCGCCAATTGCTCCAGGGTCGTAAACGGCGTCTTGTCAGTGAAATAATCCTTTCCTGCCGCCATCACCTGCAGGCCTAGCGTCGCTCGTTCATTAGGCACGGCTGCCGCCGCCACCAGGCGCACCTCCGGGTCAGACAAAATCTCATCCAGACAACGGGCTACGCGCACCTCGGGATACATCTCCCGAAACTTGGCGACTTTTTCCTGCTCATGATCATAAACCCACGCCACCGTCGCCCCAGCCCGCACCAGCGCCTGGCACATACCGTAGATATGACCATGTTCAAAACCAGTCGCGGCAATCTTGAAGTCGCCCTTCCCGCAGACTGGCGCCGGTGGCGGAGACAACACATAGCGTGCGCCGTCGGCGCGCCGCAAATCATCCAAACTGAGCAAACCCATTGCTGTGACCTCATTGAAGTGAACTAACTAAAGGAAGCCAGAGGCAAAACAATAATGTAAATGGAATATCGCCAATCACCAACGCCCAGCCTGGCCTTTTTGTGTTATATTATCACCGTGTCTTTCATTTTCTCCCATGCCTGATAGGCCGCCATTTCCTGCCCCTTTGGAGTGCATGATGCATCCTCATAACGATTCCGCCCCCGCCCCTGCCAGCATGCGCCTGGCCCGCTATCTCGCCAGCGCTGGCATCGCCTCCCGTCGACGTTGCGAAGAATTGATCCGCGAAGGCCGCGTCTCTGTCAATGGCCAGGCCATCCTCACCCCTGTCTGTATCGTCACCCCTGGCCAGGACGTAGTCCGCTTCGAAGGACGCATCCTGACCCTCGACGACCCAGTCTACCTGATGCTGAACAAGCCGGTCGGCTACACTTGCTCGGCGCAAGACAAACACGCCGAACGCCTTGTCTATGACTTGCTCCCGGAAAACCTCGCACGCATCTTCTCGGTCGGACGCCTGGACCGCGACAGCGAAGGCCTGCTGATTCTGACTAACGACGGCGACCTGGCGCAAAATCTGACCCACCCGTCCCGCCAAATCGCCAAACACTATATCGCCGACTGCGCCGGGATGTTCACTCAAGAGATGGCAGACAACATGGTCTTCGGCGTGGAGGATGACGGTGATTTTCTGAAGGCCAGCCAAGTCATCCTCAAGCGCAGCTGGCCTGACCACGTCTTCCTGGAAATCGTCCTCACCGAAGGCAAAAAGCGCGAAGTTCGCCGGCTGTGCGCCAGCCAGGGCTTGACCGTCACCCGCCTGGCCCGCGTCCAATTCGCCTCCCTCAAACTCGGCGACCTGCCCAGCGGCAAATGGCGCCGACTGACGCCAGAAGAAATCAACGACCTCAAACAAACGGCGGCAACGCCAGTGTAACCCGGCCCCATCAGGCCAAAAACGCACCGCAGCCCCTTGCTTTCCACGCCGACAACACTACCTTAACCTAAGGCCATCCAAACAGCCTGGCCGCTAGGCAGCAGGCCAGGCCATCGCCATGCATCAGGATGATGCCCGCGCTGACCGTCAACCCACTTCTTTTCACCTCACGGAAGGACATCCATCATGCGACATTTGGAACACAACCTTGACTTTTGCGTCGTCGGCGGCGGATTATCCGGTATGTGCGCTGCCATCGCCGCAGCCCGCCATGGCGCCAAAGTCGCCCTTATCCATGACCGCCCTGTCCTTGGCGGCAATGCCTCCAGCGAAATCAGGATGTGGATTTGCGGCGCACAAGGACTCAACAACCGAGAAACTGGACTGGTCGAGGAAATCCAACTCGAAAACAACTACCGGAACCCGTCCTCCAACTTCTCCATCTGGGACAGCGTACTCTTCCAGGCCGTTAAATTCACCCCGGGACTGACCGTGTTCCTGAATGCCTCGGTCAATGGCGCCACTATGGACGGCAATCGCATCACTTCCGTCAAAGCCTGGCAGACGACTTCCGAAACCTGGCATACCGTCAAGGCCAAACTCTTTGCCGACTGCTCCGGCGACAGCATCCTGGCACCGCTGACCGGCGCCGACTTCCGCATCGGCCGCGAAGCCCGAGAGGAATTCGGCGAAGATATCCAACCACTAGTCGCTGACAAGAAAACCATGGGCATGAGTTGCCTGATCCAGGCTCGCGAAACCACCTCCCCCAAGACTTTCATCCCGCCTCCGTGGGCCCGCAAATTCACCTCGGATGACCAACTGCCCAACCGCGGTCACGGCTTCACCGGCCTGTCCAACTTCTGGTGGCTCGAACTCGGCGGCGAAAACGACTCCATCCACGACACCGAAGAATTGCGCGACCAGCTGCTGGCCCTCGCCTTTGGCATCTGGGACCACATCAAAAACTATGGCGACCACGGCGCCGACAACTGGGAACTGGAATGGGTCGGCTTCCTGCCTGGCAAACGCGAAAGCCGCCGCTATTTGGGCGACCACATCCTCACCCAAAACGACGTCCGCGCCGAAGGACGCTTTGACGACCTCGTCGCCTACGGCGGCTGGTCCATGGACGACCATCATCCCGGCGGGTTCAACTATCCTGGCGCACCCACCATCTTCCACCCTGCCCCCTCGCCCTACGGCATCCCCTACCGCAGCCTCTATTCCCGCAACATCGACAATTTGATGTTCGCTGGCCGCAACATCAGCGTCACCCACGCCGCCATGAGTTCAACCCGGGTGATGGCAACATGCGCCACTATCGGCCAGGCAGTCGGAACCGCCGCCGCCATCGCTATCCGCGAACGCACCAGCCCGCGCGGCGTCTACCAAAACCATATCGCCGAACTGAAGCAGACACTGATGGATGACGACAGCTTCCTGCCTTTCAACCGCCGCCAAATCCCGGAACTGTCGGCCAAAGCCAGCCTCGCCGCCTCCAGTGGAGACCCCGAGCCGCTCCGCAACGGCTATGACCGGCCAACGCCAGCCGGCGAAAAAACTTGGGACGACAATTCCTGGAGCGGAACACCAGGACAATCCTGGGTGGAATACGCCTTTGCCAAACCGTCCCGCGTAACCCTAGCCAGAATCATCTTCGACAGCGACCTCAACCGCAAAGGCAAAGGCCCGCGCCTTGACCACCATGCCGAGAAAAATATCCTCTCCAACTTCCCGCTCAACCAGCCACCGCGGGAGACGCCGCCAACCCTGGTCAAAGCCTTCCGCCTCGAAGCCCGCAACCAAGACGGAACCTGGTCGTGCATTCACCACCAGGAAAACAACTACCAGCGCCTGGTGAAAATACCCCTCGACGTGACCACTACCGCCATAAGACTCGTCCCAGAAAAAACCTGGGGCAGCGATACGGCCAAGGTATTCTCCTTTGACCTGCGATAAACGACGCCGCGCAACAGTCAGAAAGACCAATCCGAGCAAACACGACAGACGTGTCTTTTCCAGCCTCGGCTAGGATCAACGGACATCGCCATGCCGCACTCCACAACCGCCTCACCCTCCGACAGCCGCCAAGGCATCCTGGTCCATGACCGCCGCTCCGGCGTCATGGTCCAGGAACACGTCCTTGGTGACCGGCTGTTGAAGTTAGCCTACGGCAGCCCTCTCAAGCCTCTGTTGGCGTGGCCGTTGTTCGGAACCGCGCTCTGTTCGCGCCTGCTCGGATGGTATGCCAACACCGCGCACTCGCGCCGGAAAATCGCCTCAACAACAGAGCAGCTCGGCATTGACTTGAACGAATGCGTCACCCCGCCAAATGGCTTTGCCTCTTTCAACGACTTCTTCTGCCGACGACTGAAGCCCGGCCAGCGCCCCTTTGCCGCAGAAGAGACGATTCTGTGCTCGCCAGCTGACTGCCGCCTAACAGTCTGGCAAAAGCTCAAGAGCGACGCCTGCATTCCAGTCAAGGGCGCCCATTTCATGATTACAGAGCTGCTTGGCGCCCCAGGTGCGGACTTGGCCGAATCGTTTTCCTACGGCTCGCTCTGCGTCTGCCGACTCTGCCCAGCCGACTACCATCGCTACCACTACCCGGCTGACGGCAAGGAAATCCGCCGCTGGCACCTCGGCAACAGGTGGCATTCGGTCAACCCGCTCGCCCTGGCCCGGAATATCCGGGTGTTCACCACCAATGTCCGGGAAGTAACCATTTTGGACTTGGACGCCATTGGCCATGCTGCCTTCATCGAAGTCGGCGCCTTTGGCGTAGCCGCCATCACCCAGACCCACACGTCGTCAACTTTCCGCAAAGGTGACGAAAAAGGATTCTTCTCCTTTGGCGGCTCGACCATCATCATGATCTTCCAGCCAGGCAGCATCCAGTTTGACCATGATCTCGTCGAACTGAGCAGCCAAGGCATTGAAACGCTGGTCAAGGCCGGCGAACCCATCGCCACTGCCGAAATGCCCAAGTCGACGCCCCAGCCTGCCCAGAAACAGGCCTGACACGCATTGCCAGGCCGTGCTGCGCAAAGCGGCGCACCTATTACAAGCAAGCGGCACTGCTATTTCTGCGCAGCGCCGCTTTTTTCATGACTAGCTCACTGCTTCTTCTTGAGCAGAATGCTCTTGAAGATAATCTCGGAATCCTCGGCCGCGCCCATAATCGCGCGTATTTCCTTCAGTTTCCGGCTTTGACGGTCGCCGCCAATCCTGAGCGTGTAAGTCATCTCTTGCCAGTCGCTCTTAGTCTTGACGAAAGCCCGCGGCCCGCCAATCTGGACCAGCTCCTGGCCGCCGTCGTCCTTAGTATAATAATTGAAGACGCCAAAATACGCCGAACCTTTGCCCTTGTAAATCGCCTTGACAAGATAGACGTCGCCCTTTTCGACCGGAATGCTGATCTTGCTGCGAACCCACTTCTTGTTATTGGGGCCAGCCTTGACCCGGGCGCAAAGCTGTCCGTCCTCGGTCACCATATCCGTCGCCGCCAGCTCCCAGTTTTCCGGCGCGCCGGTCGCGTCAAGCTGTTTGAATTCACCATTGATCTCCACATCCGCACCGCGAAAAGGCTGTGTGACCCAGCCCACCTGGTCTTCAAATGCGGCTCGGATGCCTTCCACTAGGCGTCGCGAATGGGGATGGACAGCCTTGGTCGCAGCGCGCGTCAGGGCTGCCCGGCAGGCTTCGGTCGTGCCTGGGTCAATGACTGACTGCATCCACATCATAGTGGGATCATCGTTCCAGCGGCTGCGGGTGCCGATCTGGCGCCAGCCGTCCTCAACCGTCTGGTAAAATTCTCCCATATCGTCTGCGGCCGGGCCAAAGGCGCGACGGCGGAAATCGGCCCGTAGTTCCGTGTAATCGACATCCAGGTCCCACATACCACGAGTCATAACCCAGAAGTAATATGCGTTCAAGTCCCACACGTGGGTGCCATTGCCCCAGCGCGGGTCCTTGTGCCAGTTCCGCGAAATCTCGGCATAGTTGCGCTCTAAACCATGCTGATTCATAAATCGCAGCTCGCTCAGCATCGCATAGTCGGCCGGACGCGGAAATTCCTTAGTCAGGCCGTAATAATCGCGATTGATCAGACCCTTAGTCATGGCGGCCCAGCCCATGAACATGTCGCAGGTGGCCTGGTTAACCGGGTCCTGCAAGGGATAACGCGCATCTTTGTAAATAAAGGCCAGCAGCACCCGGATATTCGGCTCAATCGCACAAATCGGCGGCTCCTGCGTAAAAAAGTATGCATACGTACGAATCTCCTTGTCCGGATATCGCTCTGCCACAAACTTGGCGACCTGGTTCAAAAACAGGAAGTACTGGGTTGAACGGAACTTGTTCTTGTCCTCAATCGTCACGGTCTTGCCGTCGATGGTGATGGGCTGCAAGCACTTCTCGCATTCGCACAACGTGTAGTTATCCTCAATGTGGATATTGACCGTGGTGTACTCAAGATTAGCCTGGATAAAGGCGTCGACCTCTTTGATGAACGCCGCTGTCATGTCCGGATTAGTGAAGCACAGCTGCGTGCGCGGGCGGTTGACTCGCTCGCCATTGATAAGCGGATAGAAGTCAGGATGGTCAGCGTAGTACTTCTCAGGCTTCAGGAACAGCCCGGTGAGATTATGTCCGCCGCCGCAGGCCCGGAAATACCCGGCCTTGTCCAAAAGCTCCTTAGGCGCAGAGCCGTGATTGTTGCCATTGCGTAAGCTCCACAACTCCAGGTCCATCGACGAGGTGTTGAACTGCCATCCGCGCAGCGACAGCTTAGGAATGTCAACATAATCAGTCTGGGTCAGCGTCAAATCAGGATTCTTGGTGAAGATCGTGCCATACTCCGGGCTGACATGCGCCCAGATGATGTCGGTGTTTTTAGAAAGCATCCGGAAGACGCCATTCAACACGCCCTTGGCCTTAGTGCCGAACACGTATAGATGACCGTCTTTTTCCCGAACCGCATAGCCGTCTTTAGCGCCGATTTGAGCCAGGTCTTCAGCAAAACCGTCAGGATTGACTGCCAAGATGATTTTCGGCTGCGGCGACGCCAAATCATGGCGAATCGGCAGCTCGGCCCCGGTCAGCTCCCGCAGCCAGGTCTGCAACTCCTCAGCTGCAAACAGCAAAGGCCCCTCACCTTCCGCTGACACCACAATCTCTGCCAACGGAGTGCCTTGCCGCGCCACCGGAAACGCCGCCGACGCCGGCAATGACAGCAACGATAACGACACCAGCAACCATAGCGCCAATCCTGAGTATTTCATCATTATACCTTTCATACTGAACAAGTTATAAAGAAAATACCTGCTCAAAATTCATGTCGTCCCAAAAGCCGAACCCTACGGTTTCTCCTCGCCGCCTCTTCAAGCCTGGCCGCGCGCGATCACGCGCAGCATCCAGTCCAGATTCTGCATTGCCATTTCGGGCGTCATCTCTACTCGTCCCTGCCGGAAGCTGCGGATCAGCTGCCGCATCATGTCCGGCCGTTTCACGCTTCCAAACGGTGACGTGATCTCCATTTGGAACACGCCCTCCTCATCCCGGTAGCCGCCGATGTCATACGTATTGCCGTTCAATTCCAACTGTCGGACGTTCTTCGGCTCCGTGTCTGTATGAAACGTATGAATCCGGCACTGCAAATCAGGCTGCCCTGGATGAGGACACCGGAACTCGGCGTCCGCCAGATGGCCGTCAAAATGCACTTGCAGCGAGTCCCAATCTGGCTCATTGCCATCGCTCAGAACCTGTACGCAGGCCAGCAGATGTGGTGCCAAGTCAACCCACGTCCATGCTGGGACGGGCGGCCGATTCCGCGTCGGCGACACTAGCCGTCCGGCAAAATCCGTGATCTCGGCCGCCCCTGCCTGTTCGCCAAACAGGCGGCGACATTCCCGCACAGCCATGACGTACTGTGTGCAGACGCCCAGCAGGCGGCGCTTCTGGCGACCTAGTTCGCATAGCTCGGCCGCCTGTGCGCGCAACTGGTCGTGCGGCAGGGCGTCGTCATACACAAACGGCTTTTCGCACAATACATGGCAGCCAGCCGTCAACGCTGTCTTGACCGCCGCATAATGCATGCGCGGCGGCAGGCAGACGTCGACAATGTCCGGCTGCTCCTGGTCCAAAAGTTCGTCAAGGCAGACATAGCCCTTGCCGTCAAAGCCGCAGTAACCGCGCAGTGCCGCCACGGTCTTTTCGACGCTCTCCGGGCTGCTCCCGAGCACCGCGCTCGGCATGGAACCTTCCAGCCGCCACCAATTGCAATGGTGGCGGCCAATGCCGCTGGCACCCAGCACCACCACTCGTGGCGACGCTGGCAGCATGGCCGCTTCCTTGGACAGCCGACAGCCCTTCAAGGCGGCCATCGCATTATTGCTCAACGGCGACCGCCGAAACCCAAGAACCTTCGTCCCCTGATACCCAAACAGCCGCGCTAAATCTGACGACCGCAAACAACGGTAGACAGGACACGCGAACGACGTCATCAGCTTATCCAGGCTGTTCTGAGACAAATCCTCGGTCACTAAAATGAACGCCAAGCGGTTTTTCACCTGCCGCAGACGGTCGCGACCGACTTCGATGATCCCGGCCTTCAGCATGAATGGCGTCAATTTTTCAAATGCTTCCATACTACATCCGCCAACTTCTTGTTTTTGGGGAAAAGAGTTTCTTCAAACCGGCATTTAGGTGTCGCCCTAGCAGACCGCCAGGCCTACATACGGCAACGTAGATTCTGTACTGCGGGCGCTCATCGTAAAACTTCGCACAATAAAAAAATCCGTGTCCGTCCGTGTCCATCCGTGGTTAGAAAACAGGTTATGGACGGCTTCATGCCAAGCTCAGGATCCGGTCCAGCGCTGCCGACGTCCTGGCCAGCAGGGTCGGGTCTGGCGGCATCATCTCCGCTGTCATGGTCCGGTCATAGCCGATCTTGCGCAGGGCTTGCATCGTCTCCAGCCACGGCACATCGCCGTCCAAAAGATCGCAGAAGCCGGCCAGAGTGCCGTCCGACAATTTGAAGTCCTTGACGTGGATGCGCTGGATGCGCGGCCCGAGCAGCTCAATCCAATGCGGCGGCCATTGCTGGTGATTGAGATGATTGCCAATGTCAAAATACACTCCGACGCTCGGATTGTCAATGCGGTCAATGAAATCCCTCAGCTCTATCGGCGAATAGAACAAGCCGTTCCAGACATTCTCCACTGCGAGTTCAACGCCCAGCTCGGCAGCGACATCGCCGAGTTCACGGACCGCTTCCTCCGCCCATTGCAAGGCCAAGTCATAGCGAACCGGCTTGTACGACGGCGCCCAGGGAATCAGCACTGCCCCGGGGACAAACAGCAGCGACGTCGCCCCCAGCCAAGCCACCTGCCGCAAGGCGGCCTTGTGATTCTCAATCGCCTGCCGCCGCACTGACGCATCCAAATCCGTCGGACAGCACGCCCAGGTCATCCCGCTGGCCACGCTGTCAAGACGAATCCCGACCCGCTCCGCCTCGGCCCGCCACTCTTCGCATTGCTTTTGGCTGGTCGCTGGCGTCAGCGGTCCGTCCAGGCCAACGCATAACTCCAGCGCCGCATAGCCAGCGTCACGAGCCAGGCGCATCGCCTTGGGCGGTGGGCAAAACGTAGTTCCGCCCTGGTCGCCAGACCAGCTGGCGCTCGTAGAACTCGTCGTTGCCGCGTCTGGCGTCTCCGGCATGAATGACCAATAGCTGATTGCCTTGAACATGCTTCACCACCTCTTCTTGATACCTTTTGCCAATGTTGCTACGCCCCTTGACGTTGCGACCTAATGAGCCGTTGCCGCCGCCGCGGCTTGGCGCTGGCGCCGCATATACTCGTTCATCTGCGACATCATCTTGGCGCCGACAGTGCGTTTCAAATCACCCAGAGCCTGGCGCTGCTGGCTTAAATTCGCTTGGCACGACTCGTAGGACGAGGCCGCTGGCGGCGTCGACGTCTTCAGCAAGCTGACCAGGTCTGATTCCGTATCCAGACCCAAGCACAACGTATAGCAATTCCCCCACTGCTCTGCCGCCTCGGTGGCGTCGCCGTCCAGGGCCAGTCGCTCTGCCCGCTGCGCCAAGTACAGCGGATACTGGTTGACGTAATACAAGAATTGCAAAGCGACCATGCGCAGGCTGTCCCGCCGGGCCCAGTCCAGCATCTCGCCCGGCGTCCACACCCGGTCATAGCGCAGTGCTGGCGCTGCTTCCGCCGCCTGCAACTGGGTGGCGTCATACACTGTCTTGACTTCGCTTACCCGCACATCGTTGAAAGGGTGCGACTCTTCCAAAACAAACTTCTTGGTGTAGAACTCGTTGACCTCAACCAACGTCGACACTCCGGGGCCGCGCACATGCATGAACACCCGCACATGCGCCTGGCGCTCAATCTCCTTGACGTGAATGACCTGCTCCAAAATGTCCTGGCTGTAAATCAAGGGCGACGACTGCTCCTTAGGCAACAGCGGATTATTGCTGTCCTCCGGGCGATAATTCGGGTTTGGCCGGCGGCGCGTCTCGCCATTGCGCCGAATCGTCCGCATGGCCTGGCGTTCCGAGCTTTCACTGCCGTCGAAATTAGCCACTACGCCGCCGTGGATCACATAGCCCCACTGCGAGCGCGCAGCGCCGGAATCGACCACCCGCACCAGGCGCCACAACCCGAACGACGTCAACACAGAGCGCAGCTCGTTCTCCAAATCGCGGCTGTAGGTCATGCCCACCCCTGGCGTTGACGACGACATGTCGTCAACCGACACGGTGCGCAGCAGATTCTTTTCCTCCACCAGCTCTCGCGCCCGCGCCAGCAGCTTGTCTGTCTTGCGGCACGCTTCCAACAACGGCTCTGGCAAGACCAAGTCGCCACCCGGCGAGGTCATCTGCTGCAGCATCACGCACGACGCCACCGCAAGGCCGTACTTATTCATGATGTTCTGCGCACGCTCTGCCACAGCCTGATATTCGACCATGGCCTTCGGCAAAATCGCCAGGTATTCTTCTTGCAGCACCTGTTCAATAAGCCGCAGATGCGACATCCCGGCGCCGTCCTCGTCCGGAGTTCTCATCATGCTGTACAGCTCCAAGTCCTGCTGGGCCTGCTCTTTAAGATAAAGCCGCCACACCTTGAATTGCTCTGACGCCTCCCAGTATTCCTGCCGTTCCGCCAACTGACGCAGCTGCGTGCGCCAAGCTTGCGTGCGCAACTTTGCCGCCCGGCTGACCAGCCGAGCAATGACTTCCCCGTGACGAACCAGCGCCAAGGCAAAGCGGCTGTCGTTGCGCCAAACCCGCAACGATTCCGACAAGGTCTTCTCCAACGTCGACAGCGGCGACTGTGCAGCATTGTCGCCAACGGCAGCGCCGTCAGCCAGCCGCTTCTCCGCCGCTGCCAGGGCCGTTTCCGCCGCCGCCAGGATGCGCGTGATGTGCGTATCCGGCAAGCTGCCCAGCAATGCGTCAAATGACGGCATGGTCTGGCGGTCGCCCAAGTCAGCGAAGCTCACCCCATCCGGCAATTTCTTCCTGGCTTCGCTCAAAATATCAAGCGCTTTGACCACATCATCGCCTGCGGCCAGCGTCTGCGCCGCCGCCATTGCTTCCACCACCTGCTTTTTAGCGGTAGCCAGCCCATGCAGACTATTGACTGCGTTCAGCAAGTCCTCGCGCCGGAAATACGACGGGTCTGGGACGGTCAGGCGGCGGTCGCGAGCCCAGGCGGCAAAGTCATCCCGCGCCTTGCCGCCTGCTTGCTGCCAAAATGCGTCGTCGCGACATTCGCCTGCCGGGACGCTGATTTCCAAGGGCCGCTCCAGGCGTCCTCGCACCAATTCCAGCAGCCGCAGTCCCTCGGCCAAGTCGTCTTCCCGCCCGAACCACTCCGGGACCAGTTTCAAAATCCCTTCAGCATCTATGGTGACCACCGACTTTCCCTGCCGGGCCAAGTCAGCCGCCCACTGCCGATGCAAAGAAACCGCCGTCGTCTCGCGCAGCCGCCGCACCTCCCGAGTCCAATCCTCGGGAATGCGTGAGTCGGGCATCGCCTCCTCATACCAGACCATCAGGGAATAAAGCGCCTCCGCAGTCGCTGCCTCCGGGTAAACCGCTTTCGGCAACCCGCCATTGCGGACAAATCCAGGGGGCGGCGGCAGCGTGGTGCAGCCGCCTACAACAACGGCTATCAGCACCAGCAGCAACGCGGCCAGGAGCTTCCGTCCTTGCCGCCACCCAACCCGTTTTCCTGCAATGCCTTGTCTCACAACGACTCTTCCGCTTTCCATGCCCCACCCACAAGCCTGCTACGGAGCCGACGCAAAACGCCGACCCCGCTCTATCTCACAGCTTCTTGACTGTATACACGTGATTGCGCTTCGAGACTACCTCGATGTTAAAACGGACTTCCTCTCGCGGCTGCCCCGACTGCGTCCCTATCGCTTCCAGCTTATCCAGGACTTCCATCCCGCTGGTGACCTTGCCAAAGACGCTGTGACGTCCATCCAGGTGCGGTGTGGGGCCGAAGCAGATAAAGAACTGGCTGCCATTAGTGCCGGGACCGGCGTTTGCCATCGACAGAATCCCGCGGCCGGTATGCTTCAAGTTTGGCGCAAACTCATCCGCAAAACGGTATCCCGGCCCGCCTGTCCCAGGCTGGCCAGTGGCGTCACGCTTTGAATTCGGGCAACCGCCCTGCGCCATGAAGCCGTTGATGATCCGGTGAAAGGCCATGCCCTTGTAAAAGCCGCTTTCAGCCAGGGTGATGATATTAGCCACCGTGTTCGGCGCCTCGTCTTCATACAGCTCAACCAGCATGTCGCCTTTGCTCGTAGCAATCCGAATCACCGGGTTTTCCGCCCGAACCAGCTTCTCACCATTCATCTCTGCAACCTCCTTTTTTGGGAATTGAAACACTGCGTCGCCCTGGACAACCGTATAAACATCGCCTCTGACCACGACTTTGCCTTCATACGCCTGGCCATTGTGCAATTTAATCGTGTCACCTGACAGCATACCGGCTGACAGCAACATCATCCCAACCAACGCGATAAACCCCTTCTTCACGATTTTGCCTCCTTGTCTTGTTCACTAAGTCAACTCAACGCCCAATGGCTTCCAGGCGCCATCTCCAAACTCCATAATGTAATCCCACCGACCATTTCAGCAAGAACGCTCGGCAGACACACGCCTGCCGCCTGGTCAGGCATTATGCGCTTTTGTCTCGCCGCAGCCGGGCGAAAGCGCTGTGCGCGACATAGAGCAAGACATAGCCGCCGACGGCCAGCTCCACAATCGTCGCCCCGGTCGGCCAGCCTGGCTCATAGCTGATCACCAGCCCGCCTACGCAAAACAACAAGCTCAAGACAACCCCGGCCAGCATGACCGCAGGCAGACGCCGGGCGAACAACGCCCCGGCGGCCGATGGCAGCACCAGCAGCGCCAAAGCCAGGACCACGCCCACTATCTGCGTAAGCACAACCACAGTCATGCCGATCAGGACATGCAACACCCAGGACACCCAGGCGACCCCGACGCCGCGCAGCAGCAATCCTTCCTCGTGAAAACAAAGAGCCACGAAATGCGTATGCAGCAGCCAAGCGGTCAGCAAAATCACCGCGTCCATAACTGCCATCACCCACAAATCAGAAACCGAGACCAGCAAAATGTTCCCGAACAAATAGCTGTTTAAATCCTCGGCGTAGCCCGGCGTGGCGGCAATAAAGCTGACTCCAGCCGCGACTCCGAGCGTCCAGACCGCGCTGAGAATCGCATCCTCCCGCATCCGTCCTCCTGTCGTCAAGATGCTGATCACCGTAGCCGCCAGCACTGCCGCTAACAGCGCCCCGAGCATCGGCGTAAACCACGTCCAGCCATGCACGACCTGCAAATAGCGCGCCAGGCCAACGCCGCCTAACAAGGCATGCGACATAGCGCCGACTAAATAACTGCGCCGCCTCGCTACGACATAGCCGCCCGCGACTCCGCAGGCAATCGACGCCAGCACTGACGCCGCCAACGCCAGGCGCAAATAGGAAAACTCCGTCAAATGCTGAATAAACGAGCCGCCCATCACGCCTCTCCCGCAGACTTGAAATGGCCGCAGCCGCAGTCCGGCTGGCTGCTGGCCGCGCCGTGATGCGGCGTCGAACAGTCCTCATCATGGACAGACACCGGACAGCTGATATGGTTGAGGCGAATCCACTCGCCCCCAGCCAGGTCGATCCGGTCGACATCGCCGATCCGATGCATGTCAGCGGTCCGGTTGACGCAGATGACATGGCTGACATACGAGGCCACGACTTTCAAATTGTGCGAGACGAGCAGAATCGTCACCTGTCGGTTCAGTTCCCGCAAGAGTTCATAGACTTGCCGGCTGCTGTTCGAGTCAAGATTCGCCCCGGGTTCGTCCAAAAGCAGCAGCTGCGGCTCTGAGGCGAGCGCACGCGCCATCAGCACCCGCTGCCGTTCGCCTCCGGACAAGGCGCGGAAAGGCCGACGGCCATATCCGCCCAGGCCGACCTGTTCCAGGGCTGACGCTGCAGCCGCCCGATCCGCTCGCCGATACGGCCCAAACAAATGCCGTTCCACGCGCCCCATCAGGACCACGTCTTCCACGCTGGCCGGAAAATGGGCGTCATAGTGCAAAGACTGCGGCACATAGCCGACCAGGCGCCGAGTCAGCACTGGCGCCTGACCAAACAGGCGGACCCGACCGTAGCGCGGCGTCAACAGCCCTAATATCAGCCGCAGCAGCGTTGTCTTGCCGCCGCCATTCGGACCGACCATGACCGCAAACTGCCCTTCTTCCAACGTCAGGCTGATGTTATGCAGCACCTCCTGGTACTCATAACCAAAGCAAACATCTTCGAGTTCAATCACTTGACTATTTGACATGGCGTTTTCCCCGCCTGCATTCAAACCCAATTATAACAAATCAACATCGCGCCGCTCCTGGCTCCGAACAGCAATCGCCAGTCTCCCTGGCCTCACGGCTTCAGCAGCGTGGTTGCCAGCTCCTCCAGCCCGGCGATGTAGTCCACTGGCAGGGGGTCGAGAACGCGCAGCTCGCAACGCAATTCGTCAGCTACGGCCTGCGCTGCCCTGCGGTTGAACTGCGGCTGCACATAGACTGCCCGCGCCCCGGCTTGCTTGGCCTGCGTCAACACCTGCCCCAACTGACGGCCGCTCGGCGTCCGTCCACCGACCTCCACTGCGATCTGCTCCATGCCGTATAATTCCAAAAAATACCCAAAAGCCGGATGGAACACCACGATTGCAGTCCCGGACAAAGGCCGCAGCCGTTCCCGCAGCCGTTCATCCAACTTCGTCAGCTCCTGCACATATTGCTCAGTCCGCGCCTGGATGACGGCCGCATGTTCGGGAAGACGCTTAGCCAAGGCCGCGCCGACCGTACGTGCATGCACCATCATGTTCGCTATGCTCAGCCAGACGTGCGGGTCCATCCCCTCGGCGTCATGGTCATGGTCGTGGCCAGCCCCGCCGTGATGATGGTGCTCGCCCTCGGTCATCGCCCGCAATTGCATGCCGGCCCGAGCATCAACGATGGCCAGGTCAGGATAACTGCGGCGCAGCTTCGGCAGCAGCGCCGTCTCCATCGGCGCGCCAATCTTGAACAGCAGCGACGCCTGCGCCAAAGACGCCATCCGCTTCGTATTCAGCACGTATGTCTCCGGACTCGCCCCTGGCGGCGTCAATGCCTCCACCTCGACCAGGTCGCCGCCAATACGCCGAACGCTCTCCAGCTGCGGCGCCACGCTGACCAGCACCCGCAATGGCGCTGCCGACAACACGCCAGCTGTCAACACCAGCACCAGCAGCATCGTTCTCCCATGCACACCCATGTTCAAGCCTCCCTTTCCTGCGGCGACACCGCATTCTCGCCGAGCAGCTGCTGAAACGTCACCCCTCGCAAGCGTTGACAAAAATCGCCGTAAATCACCGTATAGTCGCTCCGCAGCTTTTTCGGCAGAAAATGCATGTAGGCGCGAGCATCGACTGCCTGGCTTTCCCGGAACGCCTCCTCGACGTCAGCCGGCGACAGCACTGCCAGGTCCCGTCCAGGCACATAGCGGAAACCCTCAGCCGTCTCGCCAGCGACTTTGATCAAAACGCCATGCCGGTCCAAGACATCCACAATCCTCTGCAACACCCGCGACGGAATGCTGTTTTCGCGCCCGAATTCCGCCGGATTCCAGCTGCCGCGCCCATCGTGAAACGCCTTGCTCGCCTCGTAGAGAATGACCTGGCCCAGGATGATGCACGCCCCTGTGCCCATCGATTCAGAAGCCTTTTCCAGGTGAATCGTCCGATGATTCTGAATCGCAAAACTGACTTCCGCACCAAACAAAATGATGCTCCAGTTAGCATACAGCCAAGCCAAGAAAAACGGCAGTGCCGCAAACGTTCCGTAAATCGTGTTGTACCTTGTCAAGCCCACCTGCAAGCTCAGGAAGGCCCACTGGACCACGTACCATAGCAGCCCGGCGGTCAAGCCGGCCATTAAAGCGGGGAAGCTCTTGACCTTCGTGTTCGGCATGAACACATACAAAAAGGCAAAGCCGGACAGCACGAATGCGACGCCGCACAGCGCCCCCAGCTTCTCTATAAGCCAGGCGGCAAACCCGACGTGTTCATGCAAATACGTGTAAAACTGGTTCGACAGCAGCAGCGTGTTGACGCTGGTGGCAATCAGAAAAATCACCGGCAGCAGAATCAACACCACCAGGTATTCGCTCAACTTGCGCAAAAAGGGCCGCCCGCGCTTGACCCCCCAGATTTTGTTGAAGCTTTCCTCCAGCCTGGCCATGGAACCGATGACGCTGAAAAGCAGCAGCAGCAACCCAATCAGCCCTAAAGCCGCAAAACTGGTGTTCTCGACATAGTTGAACACTGTCACCAGCGCCTTCTGCATTGGCTCTGGCAGCCGCTGTGCCAAGCCAGACGCATTGGCCTGCTCGCCAGCGACGACGCCAGGCGCCGACGCCCCTGCTTTCTTTGGGGGCGCGACCGTCCCGCCGCCATCAGCCGCCGGAGCATTCGAATTGGAAATCACGCGATACTGCCAAGTGACTCCATCCCGGGCTGACGCATCCTCCACCTGGTACCGTTCCACGCCAATCTTGTCCAACACCCGTTTCTGCATGCCCAGGCCCTTGGAAAAAGAAAACATAATTGCCAGCATCGGCACCAGGGACACCAGCGTGATATAGGTCAGCGCCGACGCCTGCAAACTGCATTGATCATCCTTGAAGCCGCGGATGACGATCATCACGACCCGGCACAAAGCAAACAACAGCTGACGCACCCGCGGCAAGGCGGACAAGTCCTTGACCCAGAGTTCCTCCTGGAAAAAAGCCTTGGCGTCAGCATATAAATTCTTGAATGAACGGCTCTTGCTCATTGTAACGACCTTTCCTTGCTGCCGTACGTACCGTACGTAGTTCAAGCTTTAGCTTGCAGCACGTAGTTCAAGCTTTAACTTGCCGACGGGTTAGTGGACATGCTGGACGTGGTGGACGGCTGTTCGCCCCTCTCCACTAACGTCCACTAACGTCCACTAAAGTCCATTGTCCACTGTCCACTCATTAAGATAAGCCACCGCGCCTATAGCCGCAAACAGCTTCCCCTCGCTTTTATCGTCGCCTGCGTCATCCCTCGTCGGTAATTGCCTGGCACCCCGTGGCTTCTCTGGCCGCGTGTCTTGATTTTTCAGCTTTTCGTGTTACAATGTAGCTTTACTTTTTCCCTTATCCGGAGTCCTTTCTGCCATGCGCATCACCTACATCACCGACATCCACGGCCACACCGAATTCATTTCCCGGCTCCCGCAGGCCGACCTGTTCCTCGTCGGCGGCGACTTCACCCAGTTCGGCGACCGGGACGCAGTCGCCGAGGTCCTCGCCGCCCTCCGGCAGCAGTCTGAACACGTGTTAGCCGTCCTCGGCAACCTCGACGCCCCCGACGCGCAGGACGTCCTGGCCCAAAACAACGCCGCGCTGACCTTGACCGCTACCACTTTTGGCGGCCTCCGCCTGGCTGGCCTGGGCGGCGCCAACACCTCGCCCTTCAATACTCCGTTTGAATGGGACGACAACACCACTGACCAAACGCTCACCCAAGCCTTCCCGGCACCAGGCGCGCTGGACATCCTGGTTTCGCACGCGCCTCCCTACGATTCCGGCGCCGACCGCCTGCCCAACGGCGCCTCGGTTGGCAGCCGTGCCGTCGCCCAGGCTGCCCGTCGCCTGCGCCTCCCCTTGCTCCTCTGCGGCCATATCCATGAGGCCGATGGCATCTTCGACCTTGACGGAACCATCGTCGTCAACCCAGGGCCTTTCTCGGATCAAGGCCGCCATGCCTGCATCGACTGGCAAGCCGGCCAGCGGCCAACCGTCTGGCTTGCCTGACGCCAGGCCGCCTTTTCCCCAATAGCCTCCCAACCTGCACAACAAAGGCTTCGCAATGTCACTGATCACTGTCATCGGTCGCGGCCATTCCGGCACCAGGGCCATGTCACATACTCTCAGCGCCAGCGGCGTTGACATGGGCAATCCGCTCAATGCGTCAGGAGACCTCATCCCGGCGGGGGACATGTACGAGGCCTGCCGCGTCTTTGCCCGGTATGTCGACTGGAAAGGCGATCTCAGCTGGGACTGGCAACGCGCCATCACCGGCGAAATCCCAAAAGAATTCACCCGCCTGCTCAATTCCTTCCTGAAATCCGTTCTCAGCAGCGACGCCCCCCGGAGAGGATGGAAAATCCCGGAAACGACCCTCTGCTTCCCCTGGATAGCCCGCCTTTTCCCAGACGCCAAATTCATCTTCTGGATTCGCAATCCGCGTGACTGCATCATCGGCACCCACGTGACCGACGACATGGAGCGCTTCGGCATACCCTACCCGACTACCTTAGACGAACGCCGCCGCCGAGCCATCTCCTGGAAATACCAATACGACCTAGTCAAGGCAACCCCGAGGCCGAAAAACTGGATTGAAGTGCGGCTGGAAGACTTTGTCCTCAAGCAAGACGAAACCCTGGCCCGGCTGGAGCAGTTCCTCGGCTTTCCCATGGCTAAAATCCCGGTCAAGCCGGAAGTCATCGACCGCTGGTTAAAGGATGACGACGACACCACCACCGGGCCGAACTACTACTCCTTCTTTGAACCAGCCATGCGCGAATACGGCTATGACGTTCCTGCCAACCCAAAATCCATTGTCCCGCCGCCATTCACGTTCAACTATGACGAAAGCAAGGTGCCGCCCTATTCGCTGCCAGACATCCTGACCGCCAGCAATGGCGACAGCATCGTCAACGCCACGCAATGGCCTGCTCGGCGCGCCGAAATCCTCAACCTCTTCGCCGAGGAAATGTACGGCGTCATGCCCGGTCGCCCACCATGCCTCCACGCCCAACTCCGGGAACAAGGCGACAGCTTGAACGGAAAAGCCATCCGCCAACAGGTGAGACTGACCTTCACCGACGAGCCTGACAAATATTTCCTCGACCTGCTTATCCTCCGCCCGGCCGCTGCCACCCAGCCGGCGCCGGCCTTTCTCGGGCTTAATTTCCACGGCAACCACACCGTGCTCGACGACCCAGCCATCCTCCTCCCGCAAACGCCTGTTCGCGACCAGGAGAAATTCGGCAGCAAAAATGGCAAGCCCTCTGCTGCCGGGCGCGGCAAGGCCGCTGAAACCTGGTCTGCCGAGATGTTGATTGACCATGGCTTCGCGCTGGTGACCGCCTACTACGGCGACCTGGACCCCGACTTCCACGACTGCTTCCGCAACGGCGTCCATCCCCTTTTCCCAAGCCCGGGCTACGCCTACCGCGCCCCCAATGCCTGGGGCGCCATCGGCGCTTGGGCCTGGGGCCTGAGCCGAATCATGGACTATGTCGAAACCCAGAATGACACCCTCGACCCGAAGCGCGTCGCCGTCATCGGGCATTCCCGCCTGGGCAAAACCGCCCTCTGGGCCAGCGCCAATGACGAACGCTTCGCCATGACCATCGCCGTCCAGTCCGGATGTGGCGGCGCTGCCCTCTCCAAACGAGCCTTTGGCGAAAACATCGCCTCCATCAATTCCTCCTTCCCGCACTGGTTCTGCACCCAGTTCCGCAAGTACGGCAACGCCGAGCAGAATCTGCCCTTTGACCAGCATGCGCTCATTGCCCTGCTGGCCCCCAGGCCAGTGTACATCGCCAGCGCCACCGAAGACCTCTGGGCCGACCCAAAAGGCGAATTCCTCGCAGCACGCCACGCACAGCCTGTCTATGACTTGTTCGGGCTGGACGGACTCGGCCAAGATGAGCCGCCGCCGCCTGATACGACCATCGGCAAAACCATCGCCTACCACCGCCGAACCGGAACCCACCAGGTCAACGCACAGGACTGGAAGGCGTTCATCGACTTCGCTCGCAAACACCTGGGCTGAAGCAACGACGGTAAGACACGCAAAAAACAACGACGACACCTGACCTATTGGCTCCAGGCGGCAAAAGCTGACTGGAGCCAATGCTTTTTTGTGTGGGGCGAGAGGCGAGGGACGAGAAACTATTGTTTTATCCGCAGATGACGCAGATGACGCAGATTTTTTTGGGGGTGGGTGTTATACGGGGAAACCGGTCGCAAAGCGGCAAAAGCCCCAACGGGCATGACATGCCAGCCCAGGGCAAGCGAAGCGCCGCCCAGGGTGAGGCAAAATAAATTGGATAGTTGCCGCGCTGCGTAACGTGATTTCACGGGCAAGGGGAGAGGGGCTACATGCTGCTCCGCCGTCCACTAAAGTCCACAGTCCATCGTCTACTCACGTCCATTAACGTCCATTGTCCACTGCCCGTCGTCAATTCAGGCCTATTTCCCAAGTCTTTTCCATCCCTTTTATTGCATTAATAAAGAATTGCATATAATTTACATTACTTTCATTTAAAATCATAATAAGTGATAAGAATCATCTTCTTTCCTTGTTTTTCCCAGCCTTTGCTGCCATTTTTCCGAGTCCTCCCTCTCTTCCCTGCGGGAGGCTTGGTCGGACCTCTCGGCTCACTTGGCCGCGGCTGCGCTCATGCGCTTAATTTCCTCTTCCAGCGCATCCTGTTCGGCGTAGAGTTCAACCAGCTTTGGTTCAGCGGCGACGTACTGTGCCCGTCGTTCCTGCTCGAGGTCGTCGACCTTGTTTTTGAGTGCCTCATTGACTTCTGCGGCCGCCTTTTCGAGCTTGCGGATTTGTCCTTTCTTGTACAGAAGCCTTCCTCGCAGGCGCGCCACCGGGTTCTTTTCCGCTGGCGCGGCCTCGGCCACGGCTGCTTCCGCCTTGACCGCCGCCTCCTCGGCCTTGACCGACGACACCGCCGCCACCCCTGGCAGCACCAAGGCCGCCAACAACACCCGCTGCATTCGTTTCATCATGGCATACCTCCTTTGAACAGCACAGGCGTGTGCCCGGGTTGACAGGCAAGGGCGGCGGAATCCCGGTCGCAAACGCCTGGGCCCATTTTCACGTCTACTTCCGCCGCACCCCTTAAAATAGCACTTTGTTTTATTCATGCAAATTTATTTTTTATTTTCACATTGATTTTTCAAAAAATGATAATATTGTACTCTTTAGACACCGGGACGCGCCGTTTTTTCCGGGTGGTGTTTTCGCGGTCGTCCTTAGGTTTCTCCGCTTCCCATGGCTGAGGCACACGGCGGCTGGCTTTGGCTTTTTTCCGGCGCCAGCGGCGTGAACTGCCTGAAAGCAACAGTATCTTAACCTTACGCAACCCCAGCCCAGTTGGTCCTTCCGTTACCACCGCCATTTCAAATCCACCAACCACAAGCAAAGGAGAACAATCATGGGTCATGTCAACAAAGTCATGCTGATGGGCAATCTCACCCGCGAACCGATGACCAAGTCAACCCCTTCCGGCGTAATCATCTGCGAGATGGGCCTGGCTATCAACCGGCGTTTCCGCACCGCCCTGGGCGAAGAGCGCGAGGAGGTCTGCTTCGTCGACATCGAAGCCTTTGGCCGAACAGCCGAAATCTGCGGCCAATACCTGCGCAAAGGCTCGCCAGTATTCTTCGAGGGAAGGTTGCGACTCGACCAGTGGGTCGACAAGGCGAGCGGGCAAAATCGCTCCCGCCTGAAAGTCGTCGTAGAAAGCATGCAACTGATCGGCGGCAGAGAAAATTCCGGTCAATTCGCGCAGCCGACAGACGAAAGCAATGGCGCCTACAGCCAACCTCAACAGCCACTCGCAGCCTACCAGCAGCCCCCGGGCGCCTACCAGCAGCCCCCGGGTGCCTACCAGCAGCCCCCGGGTGCCTACCAGCAGCAGCCTAATAACCAGCAGCACTATGCTCAAAACGGTTATCGCCAGCCTTGGCCCAGCCAGCCGCCGCAACGCCCATTCCAGATGCCACCGCCACCGCCAGGGTCGGCCGCATTCCAGCGACCACCCGCCACCGCACAGGAACCCACGGCTGTAGCCACGGAAACGGCATCAAAGACATCCACGCCCAAAAGCGACACGGTCAAGGACAATACGTATGAACCCATCCCACCGCCAAGAGCGCCTTCTAACCAACACGCGCCGGATAATCCGCCGCCAGACAAGGCCGGGCCGGCTGGCGAAGTCCCGTTTTGACGCCAGCTTGTTGCAGGGGCGAGATTAGGGACGAGGGGCGAGGGACGAGTTCCGGCACTAAAGTGCCAGCACTGGACGGAGACACATTTTAGGGGCGAGAAGGGCGAGTTGAGCTTAGATTACGTTGTCCACCATGTCCACTCCGTCCACGGCAGCAGAGCGACCGTTATCTAATGACTAAAGCCGTCTTCCCAAGCATTGGCTTGGCTTCGCTTTTCCGGTAGAGGCAAGCTATATTATGCTTTGCCAAATATACCGACGCCGTCCCTGCAAGGCTGGCGACTCCCTGTCCTCGCCAACTCCACAACTCCTCGCGCATGCACGCCTTCTATTCTCCACAACTGACGATTTCCTGTCGCGAAGTCCAACTTCCTGCCAGTGAGTCGCGCCACGCCCTCCAAGTTCTCCGCCTCGGCGTCGGCGACCGCATTCTCCTTCTCAACGGCCACGGCATCCGCGCCGAAGCCGTCTTGGATGCAGTGGACAACCGCCGGCACAGCACAACCACCTGCCGCATCCTCCAAGCCGATGCCGCACCGCAGCCGCAGCCGCACATAACCCTCTTCATCGCCCCCCCGAAAAGCAAAAACATCGACGCTGTCATCCGCACTGCCACGGAGCTGGGCGCGGCAGCCATCGTCCCTGTCCTCTGCCGCTTCGGAGTCGCCAAGCCTGATCTTGACACCATCGCCCACTGGACCAAGACCGTCATCGCCGCTGCCAAGCAGTCGCACAATCCATGGTTTCCGGAAATCAAAGCCCCTGCCGCGTTCGCAGACGTGCTCGAAGCCGCGGACGACCACGGCTTTTTCGGCGCTGTCCCAGAGCCGGCGGATGCGCTGCCCAGCCCAGCCGCCCTCCCTGTCGACGACCAGCGACAGACCTCGCTCTGGATCGGCCCGGAGGGCGGCTTCGCACCGGAAGAATTGTCCGCCCTCCTGGCCAAGGGACTCCAGCCCCTGACTGTCGGCCAATGGATTCTCCGCGTCGAAACCGCTGTGCCCGCGCTCCTGGCCGTCGTCCTCGACCGATGCCAGCCGCACCAGCGAGAAACTGCAGAATGAACAACAAATTTACAGACTTACGGCATCCTTGCATCACCTTCAGAAAGGGTTATATTCCATGAAGCATTTTTTTCAACGTCTTGTCTTGTTGTCCATCCTGGCCAGCGCCACCCTGCTTCCGGCGGCCACCACCCTGCCCCTGGCCAATCCCGGCTTTGAAGAGGAATACGCTTCCTGGGATGGTGAAAAGACCATGAGCCTGATCCTTCCCGAGGCCGCCCGCACGGGCAACCTCGGGTTGCGCGTAGTCGACAATTCAACCACAGCAGGCAGCGAACTGCGCCAAACCGGCCTGGCTGTCAAACCAGAATCAACCCACGCCCTGCAATTCTGGGCCCGGTGCGAGAAAGCACACACTGTCGGCGTCTACCTCATCTTCTTGGACGAACAGGGCAAACACCTGAACCGCGTTGACCTGCGCAATGAAATCTACCTCGCCCTGCCCAAGCAACCAGAATGGCGCCAATTCACCTTAGTCGCCAAAGCCCCGGCAGCGGCCAAGACCGTCACCGTCCGAATCCATTCTTTCAATGCCGCCATCGGCGTCGCTGACCTTGATGACTTCACCCTCCTGGAACTGACCGAAGAAGAAGCAAAAACCATGAGAACCACCGTCGTTAGAGCCAACAAAGCCTTCCCCGCCCTTGACCCAAACCGCGTCAAACAACTCGCCGAGTGGCTGCCGGCCCAGCCGACTGGCTTTGGCAGGCCAGTCAGCGACCGCCAAGCCTGGGAGAAAATCGCCAGCCAGCCAGGCGCAGCCAAGGTCATCGCCGACGCCCGCAAGGATGCAGCCAGCCCGCCACCTGAACTGCCAGACGAACTCTACCTCGAATTCACCCAGAACGGCAACCGCAACCGCTATGAAGCGCCATACTTCGTGAGGACGCGGCGCATCCTGAACTTCGCCAAGGCCGAAGGCTTCCTCAACCAAGGCGAATTCCTGCCCGCCTTGGAAGCTGAACTGAGAGCCCTCTGCGCTGACCGCAGCTGGGTCATGCCGGCCCATGACTCCGGCCTGGAGAACTTCAACCGCACGCGCTACTACGGTGACCTCGGCGCCACGGCCCGTGCCCTGCTCGCCGCCACTGTCTCCTGGTGGTTCCAGGACAAGCTGCCCGCCGATCTGCAAGCCGATATCAAGGCCAATATCATGCTCCGTGTCCTGGAGCCGTACCGCGAAGTCTTCCAGACCGGCGAAATCCCAAACGGCCTGTGGTGGATGACCGGCGGCAGCAACTGGAACGCCGTCTGCACGGCCAACACCGTCGCCACCGCCCTCACAGCCTGCGACTCGGCTGAAGAACGCGCCGAATTCGTCGCCGCCATGGAAATCTCCAACCCGCTTTTCCTCGGCGGCTTCACTCCGGACGGCTATTGCAGCGAAGGCATCGGCTACTGGAATTACGGATTCGGGCACTACCTCTACATGGCGGCCATGGTACGCCTTGCCACCGGCGGCAAGCTCGACATCCTCGATCATCCTGTCGTGGAAAATGCCTGCGCCTACGCCAAGAACATTATGATTGACGAGCGCGCAGCGCCGGCTTTTGCCGACTGCGGCGTGAACGCCAGGCCAGCGACGACGATGCTTTGGCTGATTCAAAACACCCACCCGCAAACCCTGCGCCAACGTATAGCCATTCAGGACACTTCCACCCTCGAACTCCACGCCTTTGCCTTGATCGCCTTTGCCGAGCCGACGGCGGCGGAAAACCTCCCCCCCGAAACGCCGATCTTCGAACCGCGCCACCTGTTCGCTGATGGCGGCGTCTTCATCTGCCGTTCCCTGCACGGCGAGCAGACCTTTGGCGCCGCCATCAAGGCCGGCCACAATGCGGAAATGCACAACCACAACGACATCGGCTCCTATCTCGTCGTCGTTAACAACCACGCCTACCTGGTCGACCCTGGCGCCGAGCAATACACCCGCCGCACCTTCAGCAAGGACCGCTACGTCAGCAAAATCCTCAATTCCTACGGCCATCCGGTGCCAGTCGTCGCCGGCAAATTGCAAAGCACTGGCCGCGCTGCCCAGGGCGTCTTCACCAAAACCGAGTTCACCGATGCCCAGGACACCCTGGTCATCGACCTGGCTCAAGCGTACGACGTGCCCGAGCTGACCGCCCTCACCAGGACCTTCACCTTCTTCCGGACGCGACCGGAAATCATCATCCGCGATGAGGTCGCCTTCGCGTCCCCGCAGACCTTCTCCACTGCGGTCGTTACCCTTGACAAACTGTTCATCCGCAACCAACGCTCCCTGGACGTCTATGATGGCAATGGCGCCTGCACCGTCGACGTCGCCGTGACCGGCGCTGACTGGACCCTCGACTCCGAAGTGATCGAGAATCCCGGCACCCGCAACGTCCCCACCCGCGTCGGCATCAATCTGACCACGCCAGTCACAGCCGCGACCGTGACTATGACCATCAAGCCCACGCCACTGAGCGACGACCTCCCTGGCTTCTATCGCGAACCTGACATGACCGGCCTCAACCCGGCTGTCAAGGACGCCATCACCATCCAGGCGGAAAACATCGCCGAGGAAACCGCAGGCGCCGTCGTCCGGGAGCCGAAAGTCGACAGCGACGAAGACGCCATCAAATTCTGGGACAAAGCTGGCCACGCCCTGACCTGGGCGTTCACGGTTCCGGCTGACGGCCGCTACGCCCTCCTGGTCCGTGCCTGTCATGCCTTCGGAGACGGCGTCGCCCGCCACGTCGCCATAGACGGGGTTCCGCTCAACCAGGAAGACACACCATTCCTCTTCCCCGGCACTGGCGGCTGGAGTACAAACGCAAACCAGTGGCGGGAAGTCTGGGTCGCCCACAACCGCAAGGCGCTGATCCTCGAACTCAAGGCAGGTCAACACCGCCTTACCATGACTAATGCCGACAACCGCGGCCTGAACCTCGATTGGCTCAAAATCGTTCCCCTGCCCTGAACGCCGAGCCAACGCCGCCAACATCACCCACCCACCAACACACCACCGCGCCCATGATCCATTGCGCCATCCGTATCGACGACTCGCGTTGGCAAGACTGGCTGCCAGCCCTGGCAGCCAGCCAACGCCTGGACGGCTTTGAATGCGACGCCGGCAACTTCAACAGCCAGGCTTTCGTCAACGCCGTCACCAAGCACAACCTACATTGCCTCCACGCCCGCGACCTCCTCCCCGGCGACTCTGCCGCCATCCTCACGCATGCCGTGGAACACGACGCCATGGGCGCACTCCGGCGCAACCTCTTCGACGCCATGGTCTACGCCGCGCCAGCAGAAACCGCCGTGTTCAGCCTCCAGCTCCGGCTCGACCGCTGCGCAGAAGCCGATTTCCCGGCGCAATCCCTGCGCTTGGCCAGCTTTCTCCAGTCTCTGCTTGACGCTCCCCTGGACACGCCATACGCCATCGCCATCCAGGTGCGCCAGCCCCTGCCTTTCCCACAATCCCTGGAATGGCAGCGCGCCATCGCCATCTGCGGCATCGCCAATTCCAGCCGCATCGGCCTCTGCCTCCACTTCCATCCAGATGACTTCACCGCCGCCCCCAGGCTAGAGCCGACAAAACTCCTGGCCGAATGCGCTGACAAAATCCACGCCATCTGCTTCCACTACAACCCACTGGCCGGTGAAACCCTGTTTGACGATGAGCAACAGGAATGGGCCGCCCTCCTCATGCAGCAGAACTACAGCGGCCTCGTCACCTTCTGCCCTGAAGTCAATGCATCCTCCAACCCTGCCGACCTCTGCGAAGACGCCGAGTCCTGGGCTGACTTCTACCGCGCCAGCTGAATCAGCTGCCCTTGCCAAAAAATAAGGCCATGCCATGCCAGACAAAATCCAGGTTTCCGCCCCTATCCTGCACAACCAACGGCTTCAAAAAGACTACTACCAACTTGACCTAAGCGCGGCGTCCATTGCCAAACTGGCCAAGCCAGGGCAATTCGTCCATGTCCAGTTGCCTGAATTGCAGCACCGCATTCTTCGCCGTCCCTTCAGCATCTTCAATGTCGACCTTGACTCCGGGTGCTTGAGCATCATCTATAAGATTGTCGGCGAAGGCACGGAACACTTGAGCAAGCTGGCACCCGGCGATGTCCTGGACCTGCTCGGGCCGCTCGGCAACGGCTATACCCTGTTCCCGAAAAACCGTAAAGGCATCATCGTCGCGGGGGGCTACGGCAGCGCCGCGACCTACCTGCTGGCCAAAAACGCCCCGGCCCCGCCAGTCGTCCTCATCGGAGGACGCAGCAAGGACGACATCCTCCTCCAGGACGACTTCAAGCGCCTAGGCTGCGAATTGAAAATAGCGACCAACGACGGCTCAGCCGGGCATCATGGCATGGTGACCGAACTGCTGACACAAGCCATCGCCAAGACCAGCAATCCGGCCGTCGCCGCCTGCGGCCCCAATGCCATGCTCAAAGCAGTCAGCGAAATCGTCGAAAAAAATGGCATTGACGCAGAACTCAGCCTTGATCATGCTATGTGCTGCGGCGTCGGCGCCTGCTTCGCCTGCGTCGTCAAACGCAAGGCTGACACCCCAAATGGATGGGCCTACTCCCGAACCTGCATTGACGGGCCAGTCTTCAAAGCATCGGAAATCTGGTGGGATTGAACCGGCAAAACGAAGGACGCCAAGAAAAAAGAATCTTGGCGTCCTTGGTGTTCTTTGGCGGTTGGCTCTCCTACGTCAATTGCTGCCCTCCAGCCAGGCTTGGAAATACGCCAGGTTGGCCGGATCGACTGGCGGGATGTCAAACGGCTTGCCGCCGGAGCGCAAGGACTCGGCGCCATAGCAGCCCGCCGCCACGCTGTTGCGCGCCGCCACTGCCGACGTCGCAATCTTGCCGCCATCACGCACAAAGCGGACGAATTCGGCGACAATGGCCGGGTCAGCCCCGCCGTGCCCGCCGCTGACTTCGGGAATGAAATACTGCTCGTCGCCGTAGGGATTGTAGTTGCAGCGGCGATTCCACACCCGCACCACGCAGTGACCGGGCGAGTCGCCGAAATTCTCAACCCGGCCCTCGGTGCCGATGATAGTATAGTTGCGCCAGCCGTCAGGGGTGTAGTGGCATTGCTGGTATGAGCAAATGACCTCATTGTCGAGCTGCATAGTGATCATGCTCAAGTCTTCGACATCGATGATCGGGTTCATGCCCTTCTGGCTAAGCGGCGGCCAATTGCTCAGATGCCAGGATGCGTCGCCGCGCTCCGAGGGATCGTGGCGGTCCGTGATCTGATTGTAGACGGTCAGGTTGCCGAAGCCGATGACGCGCTTCGTGTAGCCGTGGCAGAGCCAATGCAGAATGTCGATGTCATGCGCACCCTTCTGCAGCAGCATACTGGTCGCCTTGCTCTGCTCGGCATGCCAATCCTTGAAATAGGCGTCGCCACCGTATGCCACGAAATGCCGACACCAGCCAGCTTTGACCTCGCCAATCCCGCCCCGGTCAATGATTTCCTTCATCTTGCGCACAAAAGACATGTGGCGCATGTTGTGACCCACGTACAGCTTCACGCCCTTTTCCCGCGCCTTGGTCAGCACCCGGTCAGCGCCCGGCACCGTAATCGCCATCGGCTTCTCTAAATACACATGCTTGCCTGCTTCCAGCGCAGCCAAGGCATGCTCTTCATGCCAATAGTCTGGCGTGCAGACGAAAACCGCGTCAATGCCAGGCTGCGCCAGCAAATCGCGATAGTCGCGGCAGACAAAGGCGTCGTCGCCATGATTAGCCCGAAAATCATCCAGGGCGACCTGCCGGATGTCGCACCCGGCAACTAGGCGCGAACCCTCGCCAGGCTTATGAGCATGACGCGCCAACCGACCACGACCACCACAGCCAATGACACCAATCCGTAAATCTTCCGCCATCTCAACTTCGTCCTTTCTCTATGACACACTCACACAGCGCCCTTTAGTGCGCGTTCTCGTCAAAACTTCGATTTCACCACGACCACATTGCTGGTTCCGGCGCAGTACCACTTGCCGTCAGCGTCCTGTTCGTCAAAGGCCGCTAAGTAGGCCATGACAGTTCCTTCCGGCAGCGCGGCTGCGATTTCGCCGTTGCGGACGGTCGCGGCCGCTGTCTTCCAAGGACGCTTGCACAAGGGGCCGTCATCCGTCGTAAAGCACAGCTGCGCCAGCTTGATGCCCTTGCCGACGCCTTCCACCGGCGCTGCCAGCACGTTCCCTTCCCTCACCGTCGCCCTGCCCAGCACTGGCAGGGGCGTGCCGCCGCGCAGAACAGCGTCCGCAATCCGGAACGTCGGCGACAGCTGATATCCGACGTGGGAATGCGGCAGATTGATGATCAAGGTACGGTTTGCCGTCGTCGGCGCCGTATCCCAGGAACGCTGCATGGCCGGAATCAGGAAATTAAGGTCATTAGTGCCTGCAAACCAGTACAGCGGCACTTTCGCTGCTGCCAGGTAATGCCCCGGGTCCCAGCTAATCCCCGACCATTTGCAGAAGCTTGAACTGCCGTCGCCTTCACCAAAAAAGCCATGACCATACACGGGCAGCACAAACTGGAGACGGTCGTCTATGCACGCGACGACTGACGAAAACACGCTCCCCCAGGAAATGCCGATCACGCCAGTCCGGGCTGGATTCACATTAGGTAACGACAGCAACAGCGAATGCGCCCGGACAATGTCGCCGATGTTCTTATGCACCTGGTCTGGATTCGGGCCAAATTCGGGATGGTTCGATCCATACAGCAGAATGCGGTCGCGGCTCGGGTCAGCCGCCCGCGGCCGGGAGTTGTACAAGTCCATCGCTATCGCCACATAGCCGCGGCTGTTCCATAATTTCACGTAGGACGGATACGCCGTTCCGCCGCCGCCATGCACCAGCACCACCCCCGGAAAACCGCCCGGCGGAACCGGCCCGTCCGGAATACCGGCGTACGCGAAAACCGGCTTGCGAACGCCATCAACCAGCATGCCTTCATACAGAATCGACTCCAGACCATCGCAATAGCTCTCATCAAAATGCGCGGCCGACTGAAACTGCGGCGTCTGAAACAAGTCAGCCACATCCCAGTATTTCGACACTGGGAACTCGGGCAGCTCTATAGGCGGGCGCAAACCATTGTACGTCTTCGGCAACTCCATGACAACTCCTTTGGTTCGAATAGACCCAACCGGCGCCGGGTCAGACCAGGCCACCGCCGGCAAAACGCTCAGCAGCAGCCAAACCATCCAGCGCAGGCAATGTCCACCACGGAGGACGTTAGGCAAAACAGATGATGTGAATGATGTAAGCACAACAATAAAGAGGATGATTGTATGCAGTTCAGGCCGTATGTAGCATCGTATGTAGTTCAAGCTTTAGCTTGCAATATATAGCACCGTACGTGGTTCAGGCAACCCTGCGTGTCTTCACTCCCACTGTCCACTAAAATCCACTAAAGTCCACGTCCACTGACCACTACCGTCCACTAAAGTCCACAGTCCATCGTCTACTGACGTCCAACTAAAGTCCACTGACGTCCATTGTCCACTGTCCACTAAAAAATCCTCCTCAGACCATGAATATCTTTCCTGGGTTCATGATATTATTCGGGTCCAGTGCCTGCTTGATTGACCGCAGCACGTTAAGATACGTTTCTGAAACCACGCTGGGCATGTACGCCAGCCGTTTGCAGCCGATGCCATGTTCGCCGGAAATGCGGCCGCCTTGCTGCGCCACCAGCGCGTACAAATCATTCAGAATCTTCGGCAGCGTTTCTTCCCATCGCTCGTCGCTCCAGCTGTCCGGCGCACTGACCCGGCTATGCAGATTGCCGTCGCCGGCATGGCCGTAGCACGGTATGGTCACGCCGTATTTCTCGGCCAGCTCCTGGAACTGCTCCACCACCAGGGCGATGCTTGCTGGCGGCACTACGATGTCCTCGCCCGACTGCCGCGGGAAATACAGGCTGAACGCCTCAGCCACGTTGCGCCGAATCTTCCAGATTCGCTCTGAATTGGCTGGCGTGTCCGCCACATAAACCACGCTCGCGCCGTGCTTTTCCAGGAACGTCCCCAGCGCTTCGCAATCATCCGCCATCTTCTCCGGGTCATTGCCGTCAACCGACACCAGCAGCATCGCCCCGGCGTCCTGGTACGGCAGCGTCTCGTTCAGATATTCGCAGGCGGAACGGAACGACTCCTGGTCCATATACTCGACAGAGGTCGGCGTAATGCCGGATTCGACCATGGTTGCCGGCACGGCCTCAATGGCGGTGCGGCTATCCGGGAATAAAGCCAGCAGGTCGTACTGATACTTTGGCAGCGGGATCACCTTCAGGATAATCTTAGTGAAAATGCCGAGTGTGCCTTCCGAGCCGGTCATCAGCGGCAGCAAGTTGTAACCGGTCACGTCCTTCAAGAGCTTGCCGCCGAGCTCCATGACCTCGCCAGACGGCAGCACCACTTCCAGGCCAAGGACATACCGAGACGTGACGCCATACTTGATCGCCTTGCCGCCGCCAGCGTTCTCCGCCACGTTGCCGCCGATGTAGCACGTCTCCATGCTCATCGGATAGCCAGCGTAAAACAATTCGTGTGGACGCAGATACTCGTTGATGTCGTTGGCGATCACGCCAGGTTCGACGACGATCATCATGTTCTGCTTGTCCAACTCCAGAATCTGGTTCATCCGGTCGGTCGCGACCACGATCCCGCCGAACACGGGCACTGCACCTCCCGAGAGGCCAGAGCCGGCTCCGCGCGGCGTCACTGGGATGCGCTCGACATTCGCCAGCTTCATGATCGCCGACACCTCGGCCGTCGTCTGCGGACGAACCACTATCTCCGGCATCCGCCGATAATGATGGCCGGGAATCTCGTCCCGCGAATACGGCTCCAAGCGTTCTTCGTCCCGGTAAATCACATAATTCTTGCCGCAGATCGCTTCCAGCTGGGCTGCGATCTCCGGAGTCACAGGCGCATATCCGCTCACAAGGCACCTCCCGTACGCAAACGCGCATTCAAGGCTGGCACGACCTCCAGCAAATCACCCACAATGCCAACGTCGGCCAAGGAAAAAATCTGCGCTTCGCTGTCTGTATTGATAGCCACAATCCGCTTCGACGTCTGCATGCCAGCCAAGTGCTGAATAGCGCCGGAAACGCCGACGCCGACATAGAGTTCCGGCGTAATCGTCCGCCCAGAAAGTCCAATCTGGCAGCTGTAGGGCAGCCAGCCCCGGTCAACGACCTCGCGGGTGGCACCTACGGCCGCGCCCAGGAGCTGCGCCAATTCGCGCACCATGCCAAGGTTCTCCGGCTTCTTAATGCCTCGACCGACCACGACGACGCGCTCTGCCGAGGATAGCTCTTGCGTTTCGTCAATCGGCGTGAACGACAGCTCGGTCATGCCGGACTGCTGCCAGGCAGACAGTGCCTCGCGCCGATGCAGCCGACCGCGCCGGCCGGCCTGGGGCGTGGCTGGCCGCGTTGAACGCGGCCGGATAGTAGCCATCTGCGGACGGTGATGCGGGGTCTTGATCGTCGCCATGATGTTACCGCCGATGGCTGGCCGCGTCTGCAGCAAAAGCCCGCTGCCGTCTTCGATGCCGAGTTCCGTGCAATCGGCGGTCAGCCCGGTGTGCATTTTCATAGCGGCGTAGGGCAGCCACGTCCGCCCCGTGCTGGTGGCGCCGCCGAGCACAATCTCCGGCCTGAACTCCGCCACCATGGCCTGCAAGGCCGCAGTGTACGGCTCTGGCCGGAATCGTTCCAGCCAGGGTGCCTCGTACGCTATGATCTCATCGGCGCCAGCAGCGCCGAGCTTTTCATATTCCTCTTCCGGGACGCCGCCGCTGACCACCAGCGCGCCGACCTCGCCCGGCGACGCCAGAGCCAGCGCCCGCGTCAGCAATTCGTAGGTCACCGGCAGAATCCGATGATGCGCAACTTCCGCCAATACGCAGACTTTCATACTGCCGACACCTCCGCCATATACTTTGCCATAACCTCAACCGAGTCAGCCAGCGACGCTTCATCGACTACCCGATATTGGCGTCCCTTCCGCGCCAGGGTTGGATAGAAAATCTTCACCACCCGCGTCGGCGAGCCTTTCAGGCCGATGGTAGCCGGGTCCAGCCCGAGGTCAGCGGCAGTGGTGATAGGAATCTCCCGCCGCCGCGCCGCCATTTTGCCAGCCAAGGTCGGCAAGCCGATTTCACCGATAGCCTTAGTGACGCTGATCAGAGCCGGCAGGCGCAGTCGCCAGCGCTCCAGGCCGGTCTCGACCTTGCGCTCGACCTCCAGCCCGTCTGCATTCACGCTGACCTCGTCCACGAACGTTGCCAGGGACAGGTTGAGATGGGCCGCGACTTCCGGGCCGACCTGGCCGGTGTCGCCGTCCGTCGCCCGTTCGCCGGTGATTACCAGGTCAAAGGGGCCGTGCTTCTGCAGCGCCGCCGCCAGAACCACGGCTGTCGCCCAGGTGTCGCTGCCAGCGCAGGCGCGGTCGCAGATCAGAACTGCATCGTCAGCTCCCAGTGCCAGCACCTCGCGCAACGCCTTTTCTGCGGACGCTGGCCCCATGCTCAGCGCTGTCACCGTCGAACCAGGCGCCGCATCTTTCACCAGCAGCGCTGCCCGCAGCGCGTAAGCGTCCAACGGATTCAAAATCGCGTCACTGCTTTTGCGTACAACCGTGCCTGTCGTCTCATCCATCTGCACCGAACGCGTGTCCGGCACTTGCTTGACCAATACCGCCAATCTCATAGAACACTCCGAAAATCCTGAAAATTGTAAAAATAATACTAAAATGCATCTGCCCGATTTTGCAAACGGCTGCCGCTGCTTCCATCGGCAAAATCAACGCTGGCGGCTTTCCTTTACGCCTGCTGACACGTATATTGTAGTTGCAATCTCTGCCGCCCCTGCCCATCATCCCTGGATTTACGATTATGCTGCATGCC
>Ga0123335_1001309_pt1 | contig 40786 bp, 51 predicted proteins | sample BiotimSIPDNA_2_FD_89707 | JGI IMG/M metagenome (GOLD analysis project Ga0123335, IMG submission 89707) | Anaerobic biogas reactor microbial communites from Washington, USA - Biogas_R2 time_0 SIP DNA | ecosystem: Engineered > Bioreactor > Anaerobic > Unclassified | place: Washington, USA...
GAAAAGGAAAGGTGAGAGCGAAGATGGCAAAGGCGAAATATGAAAGGACAAAGCCGCATCTTAACATCGGGACAATTGGTCATATCGACCATGGCAAGACCACACTGACAGCGGCAATAACGCTGACATTATCCAAGGTGGGAGGCGCCACAGCAACATCCTATGCCGACATCGATAAGGCCCCAGAAGAGAGAGAAAGAGGAATAACCATCAACACCGCCCACGTAGAATACCAGACTGAAACCCGGCACTATGCACATGTAGACTGCCCCGGACACGCAGACTACATAAAGAATATGATCACCGGTGCAGCACAGATGGACGGTTCGATACTGGTAGTATCCGCAGCCGATGGACCCATGCCGCAGACCAGAGAACATATTCTTTTGTCGCGTCAGGTTGGTGTACATTACATGGTAGTCTTTATGAACAAGATCGACATGGTTGATGACGACGAACTGCTCGAACTGGTCGAGATGGAAGTAAGAGAACTGCTATCCTTCTATGAGTTCCCCGGCGATGACATCCCGGTAGTAAAAGGCTCCGCCCTGAAGGCCCTGGAATGTGGCTGCGGCAGCAGAGACTGCGAATGGTGCGGACACATCTGGGAACTGATGGATGCCGTTGATGATTATATACCCGTGCCAGAAAGAGCATCAGACAAGCCGTTCCTGATGCCGATAGAAGACGTATTCACCATCACCGGCCGTGGTACAGTAACCACCGGCAGGGTGGAAAGAGGCCAGATCAAGGTCGGCGATGAAGTAGAAATCGTCGGTATGAGAGAAGCCACCCGCAAGACGGTATGCACCGGCGTAGAAATGTTCCGCAAGCTGTTGGATTATGCCGAAGCCGGCGACAACATCGGCACCCTGCTGCGCGGCGTAGACCGGAAAGAAGTAGAAAGAGGCATGGTCCTGGCGAAGCCCGGATCGATCAAGCCCCATACCAAATTTATGGCTCAGGTATACGTGCTGACCAAGGAAGAAGGCGGCAGACACACCCCGTTCTTCGGTGGATACAGACCGCAGTTCTACTTCCGTACGACCGACGTGACCGGTGTCATTCAGCTGCCGGAAGGCGTTGAGATGGTAATGCCCGGTGACAACATCGAGATGGCGATCGAACTAATCACCCCGATCGCAGCCGAACAGGGACTGAGATTCGCTATCCGCGAGGGCGGCAGAACCGTTGGCTCCGGTGCTGTAATCGAAGTCAAGGATTAGTACAGACAGTAGTAATGATTTTTGGATCACGCAGAGGAAAAGCATGGCTTTTCCTCTCGGGATCACAAAATAAAACGGGAACCGATACTAGGATCCCAACCATGGTTTAGACCAGACAATAAGAATTCATAATTGCTTAACACGCCTGGTGGCGTGATTATGCAGAGGAGGTTTTAACGGGAGTGAGCACCCAACAAAAAGTAAGAATTAGACTTAAAGCATTTGACCACAAACTTCTGGATAAGTCTTCACAGACCATCGTTGAGACAGCTCGGAAGAATGGTTCAACTGTTTCTGGCCCGATTCCACTGCCGACAGAGAAGAGCATCTACACCATTCTGCGCTCTCCCCATGTCAACAAGGATTCGCGCGAACAGTTCGAGATGCGGACCCACAAGCGTTTGATCGACATACTGGATCCTAACCCCAAGGTAATTGATGCTCTGATGCACCTGGATCTGCCTTCAGGAGTGGACATAGAGATCAAGTTATAGTAACGGTGAGGACCGGTGCAAAGAGGTCAGTGGCAAAAGGGCCTCAATGCGGAAAATTCCGGATTATGAGAAGTGATGTTGGATTACCACTTCCAACCAATCACAAAAAGATTTCCCGTTAGGAGGTATTAACAGGTGGCAAGAGAAGTTAAAAAGGTTATTCTGGGCATCAAAGTAGGGATGACCCAGATTTTTGACGAGGACGGTACGGCGATTCCAGTAAGCGTAGTTGAAGCGGGACCTTGTACTGTTTTGCAGAAGAAGACCGCAGACAGCGACGGTTATGATGCCGTACAGGTAGGTTTTTACAACCTGAAAGAAAGAAAGGCCAATAAGCCTACCAAGGGCCATTTTAAAAAGGCAAATGTCAAACCCCTTCGTTATATCAGAGAGTTCCGAGTTAGCAGCGCTGACAGCTACGAGGTCGGTCAGGATATAACAGCGGATGTTTTCACTGCTGGTGATATGGTAGATGTAGTGGGCACTTCCAAAGGCAAAGGCTTTGCCGGCGGTGTCAAAAGACACAATTTTGCACGCGGTTCCATGGGGCATGGCTCGAAATACCATCGCCGTCCTGGTTCGCTGGGGGCCAAGGGTCCGGCCCGTGTTTTTAAAGGCAGGAAACTTCCTGGCAGACTAGGAGGAGAGAGGGTAACCATTCAGGGCTTGAAGGTAGTAAAAGTCTATCCGGAAAGAAATCTTCTCCTCATCAGAGGTTCCATACCCGGCCCCAGACGTGGTCTGGTTGTTATCAAGAATTCAGTTAAGGCGTAATACATCGATACGCGTACGTGAGGAGGTTACTTAAGTGCCCAAGGTTGCTTTATATGATATGAACGGGGCTCAGATCGGCGATATCGATCTCTCCGAAAATGTTTTCGGCATTGAGCCAAATGAAGCAGTACTTCATCAGTTTGTTAAGATGCAGCTGGCCAACAAGAGAGTTGGCACATCTTCCACCAAGACCAGAGCTGAAGTCAAAGGCAGCGGCAAAAAACCCTGGCGCCAAAAGGGAACTGGACGCGCCCGGGTAGGACATAAACGCAACCCGGTGTGGAAGGGCGGCGGAATAGCTTTTGGACCCAAACCCCGGGATTTTTCCTTCAAGATGCCGCGCAAAGTCAGGAGACTGGCTATGAGATCTGCCCTGTCCAGCAAGGTATTAGATAACAATATCATCGTGGTGGATCACTTGAATTTTGAAGAGCCCAAGACCAAGCAGATGGTGCTGGCGCTGGAAGCTCTGAAGACCGGTAAAAAGACCCTGGTGGTTACAACCGGAGATGCGCAGAACGCTATGAAGTCAGCCCGCAACATTCCAGGCGTAAAGCCGCTGGGTGTTGATTTTATCAATGTATACGATCTCCTGAAGTATGAAACTCTGCTGATCACGAAAGATGCCGTGGCCAGAGTGGAGGAGGTATTCAACTAATGAGAGACTACAGGGATATCATTATCAAGCCGGTAGTCACGGAGAAATCCATGAACCTGCTGGTGGATAACAAATACACCTTTATCGTTGACCGCAAGGCCAACAAGACCGAGATCAAGAACGCTATCGAAAACATCTTCAATGTGAAGGTTGACTCGGTCCATACCTTGAACGTCAAAGGCAAGCCCAAGCGCATGGGCAGGTTTGAAGGGATAACCCCTACTCGCAAGAAAGCGATCGTCACCCTCAAACCCGGCCAAAAGATACGCCTGTTTGAAGGCATGTAAGCCGCTGAAGGAGGGAATTTTTAATGGCTATAAAAAAGTTTAAACCTACTACACCCAGCAGACGGCAGATGACTGTTATGAATTATGCCGATCTGACAAAAAAAGAGCCGGAAAAGAGCCTCACAATGCCTCTGAAGAGCACCGGCGGCAGAAATGCTAAAGGACGCCTGACAGTAAGGCATAAGGGCGGCGGACACAAACGGCTTTATCGTATTGTTGATTTCAAGCGCATTCATGACAATGTGCCGGCCAAGGTAGCGGCGATCGAATACGATCCCAACCGGAGCGCCAATATTGCACTCTTGCACTATGCTGACGGTCGTAAAGCCTATATCATTGCTCCCCACAACCTGAAAGTAGGGGATAAGGTGGTTTCCGGATCAGATGCTGACATCAAAGTGGGCAACACACTGCCCCTCAAAGACATTCCGGTGGGTACCATGATTCACAATGTGGAGCTGAGACCCGGGAAAGGCGGCCAGTTAGCCCGCTCTGCCGGTACCGTAGCCCAGCTGATGGCCAAGGAAGGCGCTTACGCTCACGTCAGGCTGCCATCTGGTGAAGTGAGATTAGTACATGTCACCTGCCGGGCCACTATCGGGCAGGTCAGCAACCTGGATTACGATAATGTAGTCCTGGGTAAGGCTGGACGCTCCAGGTGGCTGGGAGTAAGACCGACCGTCAGAGGTTCGGTAATGAACCCGGTGGACCATCCCCATGGCGGCGGCGAAGGCCGTGCCCCGATCGGACGCAAATACCCCGTTTCACCCTGGGGCAAGATTGCGATCGGCGGCAAGACGCGCAAGAAGAAACCGTCTGACAAAATGATCGTCAGGAAGCGCAAATAAAGGAGGTTTGCAGTATGGCCAGGTCACTTAAAAAAGGACCTTATTGTGAGGAAAAGCTACTGCATAAGGTTGAGGATATGAACCAGGGCGGCCCAAAGAAGGTAATCAAAACCTGGTCGCGGCGTTCCACCATCATGCCGCAGATGATTGGGCACACTCTGGCAGTACACGACGGACGCAGACATGTTCCGGTATACGTCACCGAAGATATGATAGGCATGAAACTGGGTGAGTTCGCTCCCACCAGAACCTATCGCGGACATGGCAAGACCGAGAAACGTAAGAGGTAGGAAAGGGGCATTGATGATGGAATCCAAAGCAATCGGACGTTATTTAAGGGTTTCTCCCCTCAAAGCCCGGCAAGTAGCTGATTTGGTTAGAGGAAAGGATATTGCTGAAGCTATCGGCATCCTGAGATACACCAACAAGAAATCAGCTCCGCTGATTGGCAAGGTGTTAGATTCCGCCATAGCCAATGCGGAACACAACTATGACATGGACTCTGATGCTCTGTTTGTATCGGAGATTTACATTGACGAAGGGCCCACCATCAAGCGGATGCATCCCCGGGCTTATGGAAGAGCCGATGTCAGACGTCACAGAACCAGTCATATAACCGTGATAGTACGGGAAAGGGAGGTTAAATAGTGGGTCAAAAGGTTCATCCCAAAGGATTCAGGATAGGTATTATTAGAGACTGGGACTCCAATTGGTATGCCGACCGGGACTATACCGAACTCCTGCATGAAGATTACCGCATCAGAACCTATATTAAGGAGCATTTTTATGCAGCCGGAATATCACGGGTCGAAATCGGGCGCACCGGCAACCGGATTCGTATAACCATACACACCGCACGGCCTGGTATTATAATCGGTCGTGGAGGTCTGGAAGTAGAAAAGCTAAAGGCCGCCTTAATTGAAATGACAGGCAAAAATATTAACATCAATATTCAGGAGATCAAGAAACCTGAATTAGATGCACAAATCGTAGCTGAAGGCGTAGCCCAGCAGTTGGAGAAGCGAGTATCTTTCCGCCGGGCCATGAAGCAAACTGTTATCCGGACCATGCGTGCCGGTGGCCTCGGTATTAAGATCGCCATCTCCGGACGCCTGGGCGGAGCAGAAATTGCCCGCAGCGAATGGTATGCCGAGGGCAAAGTACCGTTGCACACCCTTAGGGCAGATGTGGATTATGGCTTTGCAGAAGCCAACACCACCTACGGCAAGATTGGCATCAAGGTCTGGATCAACCGGGGAGAGATTCTGCCGGAAGCCAAGCAAAGACCGAAACAGAAAGTAGTGGAGGAGGCAGAGTAAACAATGCTTACCCCAAAGAGAGTAAAATACAGGAAACAACATAGACCAGGCCTGGGCGGCAAAGCCAACAAGGGAAATACCATAACCTATGGTGATTTTGGTCTGGAAGCCCTGGAACCGGCTTGGATCACCAACCGGCAGATAGAGGCTGCTCGTATCGCTATCAACCGCTACATCAAAAGAGGCGGAAAGCTGTGGATCAAGATATTCCCGGACCGTCCGCTGACAGTAAAGCCTGCCGAGACCCGCATGGGCAAAGGCAAAGGCTCGCCGGAATACTGGGTGGCCGTGGTAAAACCGGGCCGGATCATGTTCGAACTTTCTGGTGTTGATGAAGAAGTAGCAAGGGAGGCCATGCGTCTGGCTGCCAACAAACTGCCGATTAAGTGCAAGTTTGTTAAAAGAGAGGAAATGGGTGGTGAACTCGGTGATAGCTAAGAAGATGAGAGACCTGACCGATGAAGAGTTGGTCAAAAAGGTTTCTGATTATAAAGAAGAATTATTCAATCTCCGTTTTCAGATGGCTACCGGGCAGCTTGATAACCCTATGAGAATCAGAGATGTCAAAAAGAATATAGCCAGGTGCAAAACGGTTCAACGGCAAAGAGAAATCGCTCGGGAGAACGAGATCTAGGCAAAAAGTTAAATGCCGGTTGATAAAGTGAAAAATTTGATCCAAGGAGGTCTTAGCGTGGCTGAGAACCGCGGAAATCGTAAAGTCAGAATCGGAACAGTAACCAGCGACAAGATGGATAAAACCATAACTGTCAGTGTAGAAACGGTGGGACAGCATCCTCTCTACAAAAAGACTGTTAAGACCAGCAAAAAGTACAAGGCTCATGATGAGACCAATGACGCCAAGACTGGCGATGTGGTCAAGATCATGGAAACTCGTCCCTTAAGCAAGGATAAGAGATGGCGGCTGATCGAAGTAGTACGCCGGGCCAAAACGCTGGGTTAGACAAGCAGGAATTTTTTGAAAGGAATAATGAGCCTTTGAAGAGCAGGCTTATTATGAAGGGAGGTTGACAAAGTGATTCAACAAGAGACCAGGCTTCGGGTAGGAGATAATACTGGAGCGAAAGAGGTTTTATGTATAAAAGTTCTGGGCGGTTCTACCAGGAGATACGCAACTGTAGGCGATTTAATAATTGCCACGGTTAAAGAAGCTGCTCCCGGCGGCGTCGTCAAGAAAGGTGATGTTGTTAAGGCAGTAGTGGTCAGAACCAAGAAGGAGATCAGACGGCCAGACGGATCCTATATAGCCTTTTCCGAGAATGCTGCGGTTATTATAGATGACAATGGGAATCCCAAGGGAACCCGTATATTTGGACCTGTAGCCAGGGAACTCAGGGAAAAGAATTTCATGAAGATCGTATCCCTGGCTCCCGAGGTGCTTTAGTCGATGGAGGTGTAAGTAATGCATATCAAGAAAGGGGATACCGTCCTGGTTACCACCGGTAAGGACGCCGGCAAAAAAGGCAAGGTCCTTAGGGTAATCCCTATTAAGAATCGGATAGTGGTCGAAGGTGTCAATCGTGTCAAGAAGCATCAGCGGCCAAGCCGGGCGATTCCACAGGGTGGAATACTGAAGATAGAAAGTCCGCTCCACGCTTCCAATGTGATGCTGGTCTGCAATAAGTGCAGCAAACCGACCAGACTCGCAAAGACCTTACTCGACAGTGGGGAAAAGGTCAGAGTGTGTAAAAAGTGCGGCGAAATAATGGACTAAATACTCCAGGAAAGGAGGCCAGCTATATAAATGTCCAGGATGTATACGCTATATAAGGACGAAATCACACCCAAGTTAATGGAGAAGTTCCAATATAAGAATGTTATGCAGGTGCCCAAGATTGAACGGGTGGTTGTAAACATAGGGGTCGGCGAAGCAATTCAGAACCCCAAGGCCCTGGATGGCGCAGTCAGTGACCTGACCATCATCACCGGCCAGAAGCCAGTTATAACCCGGGCGAAGAAGTCCATTGCCGGCTTCAAACTCCGTGAGGGCATGCCGATTGGCTGCAAAGTGACACTCAGAGGTAAGATGATGTACGAATTTCTTGACCGTCTGATCAACCTGTCACTCCCGCGCGTGCGCGACTTTAGAGGTATTTCACCTCAGGCTTTTGATGGCCGTGGTAATTTCGCGCTGGGTATCAAGGAACAGACCATATTCCCCGAGATCGATTATGACAAGATCGACAAGATCAGAGGAATGGAAGTTGTTATTGTTACGACAGCTAAAACCGACGAAGAAGGCAGAGAGCTGTTACGTGGAATGGGAATGCCATTCAGATAGGGGGTATAGGGAGCATGGCGAAAAAAGCTATGATCGCGAAGCAACAGCGTGTGCAGAAATTCGAAGTTAGAACGTATAACCGCTGCAAAATATGCGGAAGGCCCCGGGCCTATATGCGTAAATTTGGTATCTGCAGAGTATGCTTCCGCGAAATGGCTCACCGGGGAGAACTGCCCGGCGTTACCAAATCCAGCTGGTAGGTATTATTAACTAGTAGATGAACACAGATTGAACAGCGTTTGATGACCAGGAGAACCCCGCAGTATAAAGTGCGGAAGGACCTGCTAGTGAAACGGCAGATTATACCCCGTTATCGTTTAGTAGAAAGGGATTCTGCGTTAATCTGCGCCCCAAGGGTCTGCGTCATCTGCGTCCATTTTTAATTAGCAAGGAGGTATTACTATGGCCATCACTGATCCCGTGGCTGATTTCCTGACTCGCATCAGAAACGGCAATATGGTCATGCATGAGAGCGTAGAAGTACCCAGTTCCAAACTGAAGCTGGGACTTGCTGCCATCATGAAGGATGAGGGATATATCAAGGACTATGAATATATTGAAGATGGCAAGCAGGGTGTCATTCGGATTTATCTGAAATACGGCGCCAACAAACGCAAAGTCATCACGGGCATTAAGCGCATCAGCAAGCCCGGTCTGCGGGTTTATGTAAAGAGGGACGAAGTCCCGAAGGTATTAGGTGGTCTGGGTACTGCAGTAATCTCCACCTCCCATGGTTTGATGACCGATAAAAAGGCACGCAAACAGGGTCTGGGCGGAGAAGTAATATGCTATATATGGTAGCTGAAGGAGGGTTAATCAGTGTCACGAATTGGTAGAAAACCTATCAGTCTACCGGCAGGAGTTGAAGTTACGGTAGTTGACCAGACTGTAACAGTCAAAGGTCCGAAGGGTGCTTTAAGCCAGACCATTCCATCACGGATCACCGTGGTCAAAGAAGACGGACAGCTTTTGGTACAAAGACCCAGCGATCAAAAGCAGGACCGGGCTTTTCATGGACTCTCCCGGGCTTTAATCGCCAATATGGTTGAGGGTGTTACCAATGGATTTCAGAAGAAATTGGAAATGGTCGGTGTTGGATACAGAGCTTCCATGAACGGCAACAAACTAGTTCTGGCCATTGGCTTCTCCCATCCGGTAGAAATAAATCCGCCCGAGGGTATTTCCTTTGAGGTGCCGGCGGTAACAAAGATTACAGTTATGGGTATCGATAAACAACTAGTGGGCAACACAGCCGCTCATATCCGGGCAATCAGAGAACCTGAGCCTTACAAAGGCAAGGGTATTAAATACGAAAACGAAGTCATCCGGCGCAAGGCTGGTAAGACTGGCAGGTAGAGCGGAAGGAAGTGAATGGCGTTGATAAAGAAGGTTAGCAAAAACGAATTGAGGCAGGAAAAACACAAGCGGATCCGGCGCAAACTCTCCGGAACTGCAGAAATACCCCGTTTATGTGTTTTCAAGAGCCTGAATCATATATATGCTCAGGTCATTGATGATGTTAATGGAGTAACCCTGGCAGCGACTTCTACCCTGGAACCCGAACTGAAAGGTCTGGGTACCAACATGGAAGCAGCAGCCAAGATTGGCAGTAGCATTGCTGAAAAGGCCAAGGCCAAGGGCATCCAAATGGTAGTCTTTGACCGCAGTGGATACAAGTATCATGGCTGTGTTAAGGCATTAGCCGATGCAGCACGGGAAAACGGGCTTGAGTTCTAGGAGTTAGGAGGGAAACGATGATTGAGAAGGAACAGGCCGCCCCGGAATTTATAGAAAAGGTGGTAACCGTTCGCCGCGTGGCAAAAGTTGTGAAAGGCGGACGCAGATTTAGTTTCAGTGCACTGGTAGTAGTTGGCGACGGCGAAGGCAAGGTGGGCACCGGTCAAGGCAAAGCCACCGAAGTGCCGGAGGCCATTCGCAAAGCTGTTGAGAATGCACGCAAGAGTATGGTGGAAATCCCCTTGATTGATGAGCGAACCATTCCCCATACCATCGAAGGGATCTTCGGAGCTGGCAAGGTCTTACTGAAACCTGCTTCAGCTGGTACCGGCGTTATCGCTGGCGGACCGGTGAGAGCAGTTCTCGAGGCAGCCGGCATCAAGGATATACTGACTAAATCACTCGGTTCGTCAAACGCCAACAATATGGTACATGCTACCATGCAAGGCTTGAAGAACCTGAAGCGAGTGGAAGATGTTGCCCGTCAGCGGGGTAAGACCCCTGATGAGATCCTGGGCTAGGGAGGGATAGCAGGTGGCAAAGCAATTAAAGATTACCTGGACTAAAAGCTTTATCGGCTTTCCGAAGACCCAGCGCGCAACGATCAAGAGCCTGGGACTTACGAAGCTCCAGCAGAGCGTCATTAAGAATGATTGCCCGGAGATTCGTGGAGAGATAAACAAGATTAAACATCTGATTTCAGTTGAAGAAATTTAGACTCTTATAGGGAGGTTTTACAGTGAAACTCAATGAGCTAAAGGCTCCTCCCGGCGCTAATAAACGCACTAAGCGGGTAGGCCGGGGACCAGGATCCGGGCACGGCAAAACTTCCACTCGGGGACATAAAGGGCAGAAGGCTCGTTCCGGCGGTGGAGTCAGACCAGGTTTCGAAGGCGGTCAGATGCCTTTGCAGAGGCGTGTGCCCAAGCGTGGTTTTACCAACATATTTAAAAAGGAATATGCCATTGTCAATGTCAAGGATTTGAACGTATTTGAAAACGACAGTGAAATTACCCCGGAGGTACTGCTTGAAACTGGCATGATCAGCAAGCTGCTCTGCGGAGTTAAACTGCTGGGTGATGGCGAACTTCAGAAGAAACTCACCATCAAGGTACACAAAGTCAGCGGGCAGGCTGAAGAAAAGGTTAAAGCCCAGGGCGGCAGAGTAGAGGTGATTTGATGCTGGGTTCAATGCAACAAGCATGGAAAGTCGGCGACTTGCGGACAAAGTTGCTGTTCACGCTATTTATGCTGCTGATCTTCCGGCTCGGAGCGTATATACCAGTTCCCGGCATCGATCCTGTTGCTCTGGAAAAACTGCTGGGCGGTCAGCTATTTGGCTTCTTCGATATAGTATCCGGCGGAGCTTTCAAACGCTTCAGTATATTCGCGATGAGTATAACCCCGTACATCAACGCAACCATTATCCTGCAGCTACTGCAGGTAGTTATACCGCGACTTGATGAACTGGCTAAAGAGGGTGATGAGGGCCGTAAGGTTATCGCTCAGTACACCCGGTACGGTACTTTGGTACTGGCCTTTATTCAGGCATTTGGTATGGCTATAGCCCTGTCTCGCAGTGGAGCACTGAGCAATCCTGGCATTGCTTCTTATTTAGTAATCTCTATAACGCTTACAGCTGGTACCGCACTTCTGATGTGGATAGGCGAGATAATAACTGAACACGGCATCGGCAATGGAATATCCCTTATAATCTTTGCGGGTATCGTATCGCGGCTACCTTCCCAGATAAACGGCACTATTCAGGAATTGACCGGCGGCATTATCGGAGCTTTCAATATAACAGTATTCATCGCTCTGGCTCTCGCCAGTATCGTGGCAATCATCGCCGTAAATGAAGGCCAGCGGAGATTGCCGGTGCAATATGCCAAGCGGGTTGTCGGACGCAAGATGTATGGCGGGCAAAGCACCTTTTTACCGCTAAGAGTTAATGCTGCAGGTGTAATTTCTATTATATTCGCCATGTCACTGATGATGTTTCCGGCGACTATCGGCTCTTGGATGCCGCAGACTAATGGCTACAACCAGTTTATTAATCAGTGGTTCAGTTCATCCGGGATACTTTACAACGTGCTATATGCAGCATTGATAATTTTCTTTACCTATTTCTATGTTGCAATCATATTCAATCCTATGGATGTGGCAGAGAACATCAAGAAAAATGGCGGCTTCGTACCGGGCATCCGTCCGGGACGGCCCACAGCAGAATACATTGACAAGATATTATCGCGGCTGACTCTGGCCGGCGGCATATTCTTGGCCCTGATCGCAGTGCTGCCTAACATCTTTTTGGAGATCACCGGGGTTACCAGTTTCTATTTTGGCGGTACTTCATTATTGATTGTGGTAGGCGTAGCTTTGGACACCATGAAACAAATTGAATCTCACCTTCTGTTGCGCAGCTACGAGGGTTTTGTTAAATAGGAGTGATTCAAGTATGAATATAGTTCTGATGGGGCCTCCCGGTGCGGGTAAAGGCACTCAGGCCGAAAAGATCAAGGCCAGCTATCCCATCCCCCACATATCAACTGGCGACATCTTCAGAGAAGCGGTGGCCAATGGGACCGAATTGGGCAAACAGGCTAAGACATATATGGATAGCGGGCAATTGGTCCCCGATGAAGTAACCATCGGCATAGTAAATGAAAGACTGACGCGGGAAGACTGCCAGCAGGGTTTTTTACTCGACGGATTTCCGCGTACGACCATACAGGCTGAGGCTCTCGATCAGGGATTGGCAGCCAGTGGCAGAAAAATCGAGGTAGCTATCAACATCAGTGCCCCGAACGAGGTCCTGATCGAGCGTCTGTCTGGCCGGGTAAGTTGTAAGGACTGTAAAAAGGTTTACAATCTGCAATATAAACCCCCCGCACAAGCGGGAATATGCGATGTCTGTGGCGGACAGATCATCCAGCGGGATGATGACCGCGGCGACACAGTAGCGCGCAGACTGGAAGTATATCTGGAACAGACTCAACCGCTGCTGGATTACTACCGGCAGAAAGGATTGCTTTATGAGTTGGAAGGCAACCGTGATTCCATAGCAGTCTGGGCAGATGTACAGAAGATATTGGAGAAGTTTTAATGTCAGCCATTATTCTTAAAACACCGGAAGAGATCAAGCAGATGCGCGCTGCCGGGCAGGCAGTCGCAGAGATACTTAAGGTGTTAGAAGATGCGGTAAAACCAGGGATTTCGACCGGAGAACTGAATGCTCTGGCCGAAGCCGAGGCCCAAGCCCGCGGGGGCATAGCTCTTTTTAAAAACTACCCTAACGCTAAGAGAGGCGGGCAGCCATTCCCCGGGGCCATCTGTGCTTCTATCAATGAGGAAGTGGTGCATGGTATACCAGGAGACCGGCAGCTTAAAGCGGGTGAAATAATTAGCATAGATTTTGGATTGCTGGTGAACGGTTTTTGCGGCGATGCTGCCATAACTGTTCCGGTGGGTAAGGTCTCCCCGGAGGCCGAGCGCTTGCTCAGGTGTACAGAGCAGGCCTTGATGAGGGGGATCGCACAGGCTCGGGTGGGTCAGCGGCTGGGCGCAGTCGGGCATGCAGTACAGAGCTATGCTGAGAAACATGGCTATTCGGTAGTAAGGGAATTTGTCGGTCATGGCATCGGCAGGGATATGCATGAAGCCCCGCCGGTTCCTAACTATGGCCGCCCAGACCGAGGACCGGTTTTGAAGCCAGGAATGACCATAGCGATTGAACCGATGGTCAACATGGGAGATTACGCTGTTTATACCAAGCCCGATGACTGGACGGTAGTGACCCGTGATGGAAGTCTATCAGCCCATTTCGAACACACTGTGGCCATAACCGAACACGGTCCGGTTATTCTAACCGCAAGGTAATGGAGGTGGTTACAGTGACCGGCGATAGATTGGGACGGGTGGTATACTCAAAATCTGGTCGTGACCAGGGCAAGATGTTTGTTATAGTTCAAGAGGTGAATGACCGGTTTGTGATGTTGGCCGATGGGGATCTTCGAAAAATAGATAACCCCAAGCTCAAGAACACAAGTCACATCCAGTTCACCAAGATGAAGGCAGAAGATGTGATAGAATACCTCTCACGGGGTGAACAACCTGACAACCACGTGATCAGGAAAAACCTTAAGCGCTTGGTTGAGAGCGGAGAAAGCGATGGGAAGGAGGTCTGGTAAATGGCTAATAAGGACGATGTTATTGAGGTCGAAGGGATTGTCTTGGAACCGTTGCCCAATGCGATGTTCCGGGTGGAATTGGTAAATGGCCATAAAGTCCTCGCCCATATCTCCGGAAAAATGCGCATGAACTTTATCAGAATATTGCCGGGTGATAAGGTCATGGTGGAATTGTCACCATACGATCTAAGCCGCGGCCGAATCATATACCGCTTCAAGTAATCAGGGCAAACATATTAAGGAGGTAAATACAGTGAAAGTCAGACCCTCGGTAAAACCAATGTGCGAAAAATGTAAAGTGATCAAGCGCAAAGGCAAAGTCATGGTAATATGTGAAAATCCCAAACACAAGCAGACTCAGGGCTAGATTACAGGAGGTGAAAGAAAATGGCTAGAATAGCTGGAGTGGACTTACCCCGGGACAAGAGGGTGGAGATATCACTTACCTATATATTCGGTATTGGACGGCCTTCATCGAAACAGATTCTGGCGGAAGCAGGTATAAATACGAATACCAGAGTGAAAGATTTAACCGAGGAAGAAGTTGCCAAATTAAGGGATATCATTGAAAAGAATTACACGGTAGAAGGTGACCTGCGCCGTCAGGTCAGCATGGACATAAAGCGGCTAATGGACCTGGGCTGTTACAGAGGAATCCGTCACCGCCGCAGCCTGCCGGTCAGAGGCCAGAACACCAAGAACAATGCACGCACCCGTAAGGGACCGAAACGCACTGTCGCTGGCAAGAAGAAATAGCCATGAAGGGGGACAAATAAGTGGCACGAAGAACAGCAACCACCCGCGTTAAGAGACGCGAAAAGAAGAATATCGAACAGGGTATTGCTCATATCAAATCAACATTCAATAACACCATTATTTCGATAACCGATCGTCATGGCAACGCCATTTCCTGGGCCAGCGCCGGAACCGTCGGTTTCAAGGGTTCCAGAAAGAGCACGCCTTTTGCGGCTCAGCAGGCAGCGGATAATGCCGCCCGCGCAGCTATGGAACATGGGCTCAAAGAGGTCGAGTGTTTTGTCAAGGGTCCTGGAGCAGGACGAGAAGCAGCTATTCGTTCGCTGCAGGCGGCCGGACTGGAAGTCAGCGTTATTAAGGATGTTACCCCCATTCCGCATAACGGTTGCAGGCCACCGAAAAGAAGAAGGGTGTAAGGAGGTAACGGTTAAGTGGGAAGATATACCGAATCAGTCTGTCGCCAATGCCGACGGGAAGGCCTAAAGCTATTTCTCAAGGGAGATAGATGCTATTCACAGAAATGCGCTGTTGAAAAGAAACCATATATACCTGGTGCTCATGGGCGTAATCGTCGGGGTAAGGTAAGCGAATATGGCATTCAGCTACGGGAGAAGCAGAAGACCCGCCGTATTTATGGCGTGCTGGAAAAACAGTTCCGCAACTATTTCGAGATGGCTGATCGCAAGCAGGGCATTACTGGTGAGAACCTTTTGATCCTGCTGGAACGCCGGCTCGATAATGTAGTATACCGACTGGGCTTTGCCGCCTCGCGAAAGGAAGCACGCCAGCTGGTAAACCATGGCCACTTTACACTGAATGGGCGCAGAGCGGATATCCCATCGATGATGGTACGTGTAGGCGATGTTATTCAGGTGAAGGATAACAGCAAGGATTCACCTAAGTTCGCGATGATCAAGGATGCTGCCACCTACAAGACTCCGCCCGAGTGGCTGTCAGTCGACGTAGAGAACCTGACCGGCAGTGTACTGGCCTTCCCGAACCGGGATCAGATAGATACTACTATCAATGAGCAGTTGATCGTTGAGCTGTATTCTCGTTAAAAAATCTTTTTAGATTTTTATAGGTAGCAATGGGAAAACGCCCGAGCTAATAAAAAAGGAGGGGATAAATGGATGCTCGAGATGGAAAAACCTCGGATCGAGTGTGTGGAAAAAAACCCCGAGAACAACTATGGTAAGTTTGTTATAGAACCGCTAGAGCGTGGATATGGAACCACGCTGGGTAATTCACTGCGCCGGGTACTGTTATCGTCATTACCGGGTGCCGCGGTAACCTCAATCAAGATTGACGGGGTATTACATGAGTTTTCCACCATCCCCAATGTACTCGAGGATACTACGGAAATAATCCTGAACATAAAGAAACTGGTTATACGCTACGATGGCAGTGAGCGCAAGATTCTCAGGATCGAATGCAGTGGACCGATGGAACTGACTGCTGCTGATATCGAACCCGATGCCGAAGTTGACATCCTGAATCCGGATCTGCACATAGCTACGCTGGATGAGGGAGCCAAGTTATACATCGAGATGACGGTGGAGCGCGGACGCGGTTACGTAAGCGCTGATCAGCAGCCATACAAGAATGAGGATATCGTGGGGCTAATCCCCATTGATGCCATCTATACACCGACTAGAAGGGTAAACTACACAGTAGATAATACCCGTGTTGGTAAGAGAACTGACTATGACAAGCTGAACCTGGAAGTCTGGACCGACGGCAGTATCGGCCCGGAAGAGGCGGTCAGCCTGTCAGCACAAATACTCATTGAGTACCTGAGACTCTTTACCGAGATCAATACCAGCTTCTCACAGATGGAGATACTGGTAGAGAAAGAAGAGGAAAAGCGTGACAAGGTGCTGGAGATGTCCATTGAAGAATTGGAATTGTCGGTCAGAGCATCCAATGGTCTTAAACGGGCCAGCATTAATTCGGTAGGCGACCTGATCGAGAAGACCCGTGAAGAAATGGCTAAGATCCGTAATTTGGGTCAGAAGTCCCTGGAGGAGATCGAGAGAAAACTCAAGGAACTCGACCTATCTTTCAAAAAGGCTGAGGATTAGAAAGGGGAGGCAGAAGTGGGCTACCGTAGATTGGGTTTTAGAGCCGACCACAGAAGAGCCTTGCTAAGGAATGCAGTGACTTCTCTGTTGGAGCATGAAAGAATAAACACCACCGAAACCAGGGCCAAGGAGATTCAGCGACTGGCCGAAAAAATGATTACCCTGGGCAAGCGGGGCGATCTGCATGCCAGAAGGCAGGCCAGTTCCTACCTGATGAGTGATGAGGTAGTATATAAGCTGTTCAGCGATATCTCTGAACGCTACAGCAGCCGCCAGGGCGGTTACACCCGGGTGATCAAGACCGGTTATCGCAAAGGCGATGGGGCACCCATGGTGATACTCGAACTCGTTGATTAATGATATCCTTGAGGAACGTTAGTTATCGTTATGGGCCTTCCTCTATTGGAGGATGGGCCTTGCAGAATGTGAGTCTTGATATTGCCGGGGGCGAGTTTCTGGCTATTATGGGTCGAAATGCTTCCGGCAAGTCTACCCTTACCAGATTGCTCGCCGGACTCTTTCCACCCATCGCAGGACAGGTGGAGATCGACGGCATAGATACCCGGAAAGATATTTCCCGGAGAGTACGGCGATTAGTTGGGCTGATGCTGGCTGGTGCCGACCAGCAGTTCGTTTCCAACATTGTCGAAGAAGATCTGGCCTTCGGCCCGGAGAATCAGGGCTTGCCAGCCAATCAAATAAGACAGAGAGTTGATACCGCTCTGAAGATGGTATCGATGGAGGAGTTTGCAAAACATCCTCCTTATCTTTTGTCCGGGGGGCAGAAGGCCAAAATAGCTCTGGCCGGACTCCTGGCCATGAACCCGCGTTACCTGGTGCTGGACGAACCCTTTTCCTATCTGGATGCCGGCAGCATAGAAGAGATTATGAAAATACTTTCCCGTTGGAGCAATGATGAGCAAGGCACCCTGATATTAGTTACCCACGAACTGGAACCGGCCCTCCAAGCTGACCGCATCGTCGTTCTGCAGGATGGCAGGCTTGGTTTCTGCGGTAAACCGTACGAATTACTCGCACAGGGCAATAAGCGGTTGCGCGAGTGGGGGATCGAACCAGGGGAGATCAGCCTGTTGGCGGAAAACATCAATAAGTCACTTAGCTACCCCGCAGTCAATGATGTAAAACGCCCCGATCAACTGGTGGAGATGTTATGTCGATTGAGCTAGACCGAGTTACATTTATATACCACCCGGGGACCCCTTTTGCACGAACTGCGGTTAAGGAGCTCTCGATGGTTATACCACAGGGCGAGATCCTGGGAATTACCGGAGAGGTGGGAGCAGGTAAATCAACCTTCCTGCAACTGGCCGGCGGCCTTATCCGCCCCACTAATGGTCATGTACTATTAGAAGGCAATGATCTGGCTGGCTCGAAGCAGCGGGAGCTGGCTATCATGCGCCGCCGGGTTGGCCTGGCTTTCCAGCACCCTGAACGGCAGCTGTTTGGCTACCAGGTATTTGACGAATTGGCCTTCGGTCCTCGTAATGCCGGGTTGAACCGGCAGGAAATAAAGGAACGTGTGGAATGGGCTTTGCAGGCGGTTGGGCTGTCGGCGGCGTGCCAAGATCGTACCATCATATCTCTTAGCGCCGGTGAACGGCGTCGGGTGGCCATCGCCGGAGTACTGGCCATGAAACCGGCCTATCTGTTATTGGATGAGCCAACTGCCGGGCTGGACGGAGAAGGCGCTCGCCGGCTGACCGATACTCTGCTAAGTCTGGTAGCCCAGCCGGGCAATACCATTGTTATAGTCTCCCACAACCTGCGCCTCTTGCTGGCGGTCAGTAAGCGCATCGTCTGGCTAAAAGCTGGTGGGGTATGGCTGGACTTGCGCCGGGAAGAGATCATTGGACACTACGAGACCTTGCATACTGCAGCCAAGATGCCTGAAATCCTGCAGGTCATGCACAGCCTTAATCAACGGGGCTGGCAACTAGACCCTGCTGCCCTGACCCCCGAAACTCTGGGCGCGGCTATAGCCGAACGCTTGAAACGGGGGAACGGGGAAGGGGGAACGAATTGGTCTACCATGTAAGGAGAATTCTATATGACAAGGGGACGGTTCTTCTGTCATACAAAATGATTATTCGTATTCACCGTGAAGAAGCGATTAGTATTATTCATCATTAGAAACTTCCTCTTGGTATATCTATAATGCCAAATGATTCATTTGGGAGATTACTCCAAATTGTCCGGATCAGCATGTCATTTCCGCGAAAACTGGGGAAGATTGCCGCGCTGCGCTCGCAAAGACACAATAAAGGGACTGACATCCCGGCGCCCCGCACTGTCATAACTCCGAAATTCGCGTACCTGCGAGAACCCGGCACTCAGGGAATCTAAATCAAAACTGTTATTGAGTATTAATCTAAGAAATTGAAAATAGTCTACTGAGTGCCGGGGACGCGGCAATCTTGGTCTATTGGCCGTGTACTTCTATGGTTAATATCTTTCGTTTTTGAGAGGTGTGTCGTATGCAAGGCTTGAGTTTAACTCAATATGTTCCTGGAGAGTCTTATCTTCATGATATGGACCCGCGTAGCAAAGTGCTGACCATTCTTATGTTATCAGTAGCGCTTTTTACTGCCGTCGGCACACTGGAACTATTATCCCTTATCCTGATATGTCTGTTACCGATGGCTTCAGCCAGGATACGGGCGGCTTATTATTGGCAGAGCCTGCGTCCCTTTCTTATCATCATCATTCCGGCTGCATTGCTGCAGCTATTGCTGACTGACGGCTCTATCCTATGGCAGGCCGGACCGCTCTCGGTCAGCCAGGTTGGCCTTATGAATGCCGGGGAAATTACCCTGAAATTGATCCTGCTCATCCTGATCCTGCGTCTCTTGACCCTTACTACTACACCGAACGCTATCATTTACGGATGGGAACGGATGCTATCCCCGTTGCAGAGAATAGGCTTACCGGTTCTGGACCTGCTGGCCATAATGAGTCTGGCCCTGGCCTTTATCCCGTTTTTCTTAGAGGAAGGGCAGCGGGTGTGGATGGCGCAAACCAGCCGGGGATTGTCATTGAGAGAAGGTTCTTTAAAACGCCGCCTGGAGAATCTCCTGGCCCTGTTGGTACCTTTGTGGCGAGGAGCCTTCGAGCGTTCACGTCAACTGGCCGAGGCTATGGAGGCTCGTGGTTACGATCCGGGCACCCCGCGCTCCAGTCTATATGACCTGCATTGGCGCAATACCGATTCACTGGCGGTTCTGCTGGCAGTGGCTGTACTCTTTTTGGTAATTATCCATTAGATCTTCAAAAAGACAATTATGAAAAATAAAGTTCGTTACCTCCCGGAATATAACGGGAGGTTTTTTCATAAATAAACACTGGCAGTATCCCGCGAAAACATTGAAAACAATAAGACAAAGGTCATGGGTAATCATGTAATATCACTGACCGCAAGTCGAGATAATCACCCAAATTTCTGATTTCCCTCAAGAGGGTTTTTAGGACTTATGTCGAAATACATGGACATAAAAATACCATAGTAAATTATATGTCATAAATATCGAGGATTAGGACGGAAGGGAGACGATTAGGTGAAAGTTCAGAGGAAAACAACAGCCCTGCTGGTATTAACCGTATTCGTATTATCACTGGTTTCTGTGGCCGGCTGCGGCATAGGAGGTCTGGGTGGGAACGGAGACACCGCCTGGAACTACCAGCAGGTGATCAAATCCCCTATCAAGGCCACCAGTTCAACATCACCCGTAACCATGGGCAAACTTGATACCGAAAAGGTACAGGTCTCCATTCCAGGCAAGACTTTTGACAAATCCACCCCGATAACTATTGTTAATCCTGATAAAGTTCCCAAGGTAGTGGGGAAGGAAGTGACCCCGCTGGGAGCTCCCATCGAGATCACTGCCGGCGACAGCGCAGGCAGCCGCCTGAATGAACCGGTCACCATCACCATGAAGATCGACAAAGCAGCACTCAAAAGCCAAGATCCCGGGCAGATCTATGCTACATATTTTAATGGCGAGAACTGGGATTATATCAAGCCTGACCAAGTAGATCTTGAAGCGGGAACCCTTACTTTTACCACCTATCACTTCTCCCTGTTTGGTTATGGCGAGATCAGTGTTGATGAGAGACTCAAGAAGTGGACCCAGAACGAAGCCCTGACCAGTTGGGCCCAGGGCGCGGTCAACTCCAAATTCGATGAGGCAGCAGGCAAAGTCATCGACCACATCCTGACTGAAAAGCTGGGCATAGAAGATGAAAGCATGAAAATGAAGGTGCTGGGCAGCCTGCTCAAAGACGGTGAGTGGGGCGATATCAGAAAGAATATTGAGGGCGCCTATGCTGATGGCACCAGCGTGGATCAGGTAAGCGATCTTAATGAGAAGATAAACCTGCTGGCCTGTAAGAAGATAGTAGAGATCGTTCCGGAGAGCAAGCTTTCCGGTGCCCTGGGGGCGATAACCGATGATTTCGGCGTTGGTACGGTGAAAGCAGCCAGCCAGGCCGCCGGGGCTCTGGCGGCAGGCAACAAGATGGAAGCAGTGCGCATCATGGGTGAGCACCTGTCAGATCAATTTATTGCCACTACCGCGATTAAGATATCGGCGGCGGCGGTACAGCTCCAGATCGACAGCTGGCGCAATGCCGAGGTAGAGGCGGCTTATCAGGTCTACAAAAACGGCGCTTCCAGCAAAATACCCTTCTGGGGCTATAATGTACAAAAAGAAGAATTCAATGATGTATGGGATCAGATGAAGGGTGTAAGCCGGCAGCTGTGCATAGAAGCCATAGCTGCTCAGGAGAAGGTGCGCCGGGAAGCTGGTTATCCGCCTCTGACCGAGAAAGAACAAGATAATATTCGCGCCCTGGTTAAGAAGGACCTGGAGAAGCAGTTTAAGCAGAGGCTGAAGGATGATAAAGAGGTAGCCGCCGAGCAAGAAAAGTTGAAAGAACTGGTGGGCAAATATAAAGAGGCCGAGCTGTTGGACGCCACCAAGGGTGGTCCAGACGCACAATATTCACTGGAACAGCGGCTGGATCAGCTGATGCATCTGAAAAGCAAGATCCTGAAAGATACTAAGCGCAAGGGCTTAACTGACGGAGCCAACTCCAACAAGGTTAATGTATCGTATGCTGACCTGATGGCTCTCACCCGGGCCTGGTACACTCAACCAGACGGGCCTCAGAAGTATGCCCAGATGGTGAAAGATAAGTTTGGCATTGATCTCTTCCCGCCAGCGGCCGATCTCAATGGAGCGTGGCAGGGGACATTCACCATAACCAATGTTAATATTCCGCAGGGCTCGAAGGCTCCGGCCGGTTGTGATCTGCAGTCCATGGTGAACAAACCCAGGCCAACCCAATACACCATTAACTTGAACAACAGCGGAGCGGGAACCTTAACCATGGCAGGCTTTGGCGGGCCTCAGCCCGTGACCCTTCCGGTTAATTACTCAGCAGGTACTTTGTCGGGCTCTATGAGCAGGGATGGCGGCACTATGACCATAAAAGGCCGAGCCAGTCAGGGCATAAATGAATTAAGCATTGGCGGTACAGGAACTGGCAGCGGTGGTGGTATTTCTTTGAGCTTCAGCTGGTCGGCCAAAAAAGCAATGCCTGCACCCCAGCCGACAACCAAGAAAACCAGTCCGGCAAAAAAATAAGGAGCAACAGTGCATCCGGTAATAAATCTCGAACTTCTTAATTATTCTCTGGCAATATCAAGTTATAGTTTGTTTACTATCCTGGCGGCGGTCACGGTGATGGGTTGTACCTTTACCCTGGCCAACCGCCAGGGTTTTCCTCGCGGACGCATTTTGCTCTGGATATTGGTTACTGGCTTGGCCGTCCCGGTAGGGGCCCGCTTGCTTTATCTCATGACCAATCCTCACGGCCTGGATAACCTGGGGGGAATCTGGACTTTACGCCCGGTGGGTTTTGCCCTCTATGGCGGGCTTATTTTAGCGGTTGTGTTAGGTTACTTGGCCAGCCGGGCCTGGCGTTTGCCCCTTTGGCCTTTAGCCGATATTACAGCCTTCAGTTTAGGTCTGGGTATCATGGTGGTGCGGATAGGTTGCTTTCTAAATGGTTGTTGTTTTGGCAAAATAACTGATTTGGCCTGGGGTATTACCTTTCCACCCGGCAGTCAGGCCCATATATACCAATTGAACCACGGACTCGCTAAAGCTGGCTGGTTTGGGTTGCCTTTTCTGGCGCAGCCGGTTCATCCAACCCAGCTGCTGGAAATGGGCGCTGGTCTAATTGGTGCCATCCTGGTGGCTTATTTCATGAAAAGCAAGAACAGACGCGCTGGGACTGGTTTTCTTGTTTTTACCATCTGGTTTACTTCTTTTCGTTGGGGTAACTCATATCTTCGCGTTGCATCATCCCAAAACGTCACCCCGCCTTACTTCTATCCGCTGCTATACATAGCCATCATTTTGTTATGTATTGCCCTGCTGGTATTTCTAAATCAGAGCCATACAAATAAACCGTCCATGGTTGAGGAGGAAGAATAATGGCGTTGAAAAAAACCGTGCTGATATTAGCCGGATTGGTCTTAATATTCTTTGCCGCCCGGGCTTTGGGCCTGGTATTTGGTGGTGAGATGGAACAGGCAGTAATCGATGAGGCCGAATTGGTAAAGGTTAAGAGTCAGCTGTTAGGAGGACGCCATAGCACAGCGAAATTTACCGGGTTATATATATTAAAAACCAGGGTCAAATATCATTTTGATGTCTATCCAACTCCGTCCGAGGCACTGCAACGCGGCTCGGAAAGCCCTCTCTTTACTAATGTAAGTGGCAGAGATACTATGAGCGACACCAGTTCCTGTAAGCATCCCAAGTATGCTAAAGGGGATCGGATTACGGTTATTTACCTTAAACCACTTCCTCAAATCAACGCCGCCTATCAGCCTAATAATCTTAAATTCTACGGCTTCAGTGAATCGATTATCGGAACTCTGTTGCTGGTTTGGGGGATACTCGCCAGGAAATCAGGGCTTGTAGATGAAGAGGATGATGATTAGAGTTTATTCCTGGCACCAAAATGATATCAAGCTAATTTAGAAGTAACATATTGTATTTGTTCGATAAAATGTTTAATAGCGATAGCATATAACAAAAAATACAACCAGCAGTTCACCGGAGCAGGGATAACCATCCTCTATGGCGAATAATATCAAGGTTACCCGTATTTTTCTGGAACCTGCTGTAACCGACCTGAGTTATCATACCGAAATACGCATTCTTAAAATAAATTGGTGGGGGTTTGAGCCATGAAATCTGTCAAACAACAGAAAAAGTATCATTCGGACTGTATCAAGGCCCTGAAGAAGACTCAACCCTGGTCCCTGGGAGCCGAGGTGGAAAAGTTGGCCGCAGAGCGGGGTAAACATCCGGCCATCATCTATTACGACCGTATGATAACCTGGGAAGAATTCAATAGGATGGCCAACCGGTACGCCAACTATGCCATCAGTCAAGGTTTGAAGAAGGGCGATGTGGTGGCTATTATTATGGCTGGCCGGCCCGAATACCTGATCGCGTTGACTGGACTCAGCAAGTTGGGAGTCATTGTCGCCCTGCTTACCCCGGAAGTGCGGGGAGAGGTACTGGCAGCCAGTATAAACATGGCTGAAGCTCGGGCGGTCATCGTGGGCAATGAGTATCTGGAGCTCTTCCAGGGCATTAATGAGCGTATTAGGCTGCATGAGCCCGCCCGTCGGGTGGTAGAGTGTGAGAACCAGCGCCCCCAACTACCAGCCGGTTTTGGAAACCTGAATGAATTTCTGGCTGAGGCCAGTGAGGAAAACCCTGGCACCACCGCAGAAGTAAACAGTGACGATACTCTGGTCTATCTATACAGCGCTGGCTCCTCCGGCAACCGCAAGGCAATTCCGATACTTCACAAACGCTTCCTGGCCGTGGGGCACACGGCAGGTGCCTTCACTCACATGAATTCTGATACCATACAATATGTTTCCCTGCCGCTGCATTTCAACAGTGGTTTTAATATCTGCTTTGGCGGGGCGGTAGCTACCGGCAGCACCATGGTACTGCGCAAACGCTTTTCCGTCCATGAGTTTTGGGATGTCGTCCGACGCTATCATATCAACTATTTCGTGGCAGTTGGCGAGATGTGCCGCTACATATATAATCAAGTCGCCCGCATAGACGACAGTGACAACCCTCTGCAGACCGTCGTCTGCAATGGTATGTGGGGCGGCCTTATCGAACCCTTCAAGAAACGCTTCGGTATAGACCACGTAATCGAGATATATGGAAGTACTGAAGGTGTGGGTAGTTTCATCAATCATCAGGAAATCACCGATATGTGCGGAAATCTCACCCTGGCAGGAATACGGCAGGGAGAAGTAGTAAGATGCAACTTCGACACCGGTGAACTAATGAAAGATGAAAATGGGCGTTTAATCAAATGTACCCCCGGGCATACCGGTGTACTTATTAGTGAGATCAATGAACTCAACGTTTTTCCTGGCTACCTGAATGAACCGGAGGCCACCGAATCCAAGATAATCAGAAATGCTTTCAAGGATGGAGATCAGTATTATATTACCAACGACCTTATGGAATTGCACGAAGGGGACAACATATCCTTTGTTGACCGTTTAGGCGACTCTTATCGCTGGAAAGGCAAAACCGTTTCCGCCAATCAGGTTGCCGATGTCCTGCTTAAGTTCTTTGGCCCTATTGATGACGTTACTGTTTACGGGGTTAAGGTCCCGGGAATGGAGGGACGGGCTGGTATGGCGGCGATGACCTACATCGAGGGTGAAAAGATGGATTGGAAACGTTTTATGCAGTATGTCAACGACCGAATGCCGGAGCACGCCCGGCCGCTGTTCTTGCGCGTTGTCCAGGACAGTGAAGGGGTAAATCTGCTGGATCAGTTAAAGAATAAATATAAGAAAGAGGGCATATCGCCCTCGACAGTCAAAGACCCGATGTTCTTCCTGGACCCGGTCAAGGAGACCTATGTACCATATACGATGGAGACCTATAATGCTATTTTAGAAAACAGGATTCGTTTTTAGGTCATAACTAAGGAGGGATTAGCATGAACCTATCGGATTTTAAGAAAATGGATGAATATATGGAATTGACCCATGATTATCTTTTGAAAGTCAACCCATTTTACGGCGAATTCCTCAAAGCACTGAAGTATTTTGACGTACTGGATAACCTGCGCCATCCGACGGCTGAGTGGTCTACTCCTAACAATGTTATCTACGAACATCAGACCCTGGCGCTGCGCCATTTTCCCAATAAGCGCCTGAATGACGCCAAGCGCCCGGTACTGATATTACCGCCGCAAGCGGGCCATCATTCCAATCTGTCGGACTATTCGGCCGCTCAAAGCCTGGTGCGGGTATTCCACCGTTATGGTTATGACGTGTATATTACCCATTGGAAATCAGCTACCCAGGAGTTTAAAAACCTGGGCATGAACGATTATATCCGTCTTACCGATGAGGCAGTCGACCAGATCAGAGAACGCACCGGAGTCTACAAGATCCATATCGTAGGCCAATGCCAGGGCGGCTGGCAAAGTGCGGTATACACCTGCCTGCACCAGGACAAGATTGCTACTCTGGTTACGGCGGCAGCTCCGATAGACGTATTTGCAGCACCCTCAGAGATCGTCGATAACGCCCAGCTCCCTATGGAATTTTTCGAGTTTTTGGTATCTCGCAACAACGGGTTAATGAACGGCAAGTTCATGTTGTGGGGATTTAAGAACATGCAAGCCGAAGAGCATTATGTCCGCAAATACTTCCGCCTGTGGGAGATGATCCAGAATGGAGACGAGGATGCTATCCGTCGCTTCAGACATTTTGAAAACTGGTATGAATATACCCAGTTCCTTCCCGGACGTTTTTATTTGGATATCATCAAGAATATTTTTAAAGAGAACAACCTGACCAAACACGGGGCCTTCTCTTTGGATGGTATGCCGGTGGATATGGCTAACATCACCTGCCCCGTCATCATCATGGCTGGAAAGAAAGATCATATTACACCGCCAGCCCAGGCATTCGCCCTAAAGGATCTGGTTTCCACCCCGCCGGAGGACGTGGTGGAGATACTCACCGATGGCGGGCATATCGGTACTCTGATGGGGACAGAAGCTCTGCGTGAGGACTGGACTGCGGTCAACGAGGTATTGAAACTGGCGATATAAAAATAACGTGGGCTGTGGCAAGGGGTTCTATTGTCATATCTCGATATGACAACAGAACCCCTTGTTAACACTGGAGGTTGTTCATTTGCAGCGGATAAAGATGGTAATTGAATATGACGGCAGCAGCTATCATGGCTTCCAGGTGCAGAACAATGCGCATACCATACAGGCAGAGCTGGAGGAAGCTATCTCCCGCCTGAACGGAGACAAGACTTCCATTATGTTTGCCGGTCGCACCGATGCCGGTGTGCATGCCCTGGGGCAGGTGGTAGCTTTCGATTCAGAATCCACCATACCACCGGACAAATGGCAGTTTGCCCTGAACACTTATCTGCCCCCCGATATCCGAGTACTGAGAAGCATGGCAGCGCAGCCTGATTTCCACCCCCGCTTCAATGCCCTGCACAAACGCTACCGCTACCTTATATATCGCAGGCAGGCTGGGGCAGTTCATTACCGCAATCTGGCCCTGATCAATGATGAGATACTGGATCTGGAGGCTATGAGCCAGGCTTGTACCTTGGTTATGGGTACCCACGATTTCCGTTCCTTTTGCGCCAGCGGTTCATCAGCCAAAACCTTTGAACGGACGGTATATAATTGCCTGGTGGAAGAGAATGCTTCTTTGCTGCAGATCGAGATCGAAGCCAATGGCTTCCTATATAATATGGTGCGTATCATTGTGGGGACCCTGCTCGATATTGGACGCGGCATCTACCCGGCCTCGACCATGAAAGAGATCATCGCATCCTGTGAGCGCAGCCAGGCCGGACCCACCGCCCCACCCCAGGGCCTCTACCTGATGCATGTAACGTACCCGGGGGAGGAATAAATAGACGCAGATTTACGCAGATTCTTATGATTAACGCAGAGTCTATTAAGTTGGATTGGTAATCCATTTCTTAAAAGCTTTCTTTTAAATCTTATAGTATTCATAAGATAACTCCGATTTCTTTCGGACGGAGTAGCTCAGATTGATTATCTAGCGTTGTCATAATAATATTCAAAGATTAATCTGTATTAATCATATTAATCTGCGTTATCTGCGTCTATTAAACTCTCGACTCTTTTCAAATAAATGCGGGATTTTGTTGACAAGTGGGCTTGATTTTGGCTATTATTATATGGCAGTCTCTGAATCTAGGCTTGTTTCCTGCCCCGTTAACAGGTTTTTAAGATTCAGTGATTTGGTTCGTGATATGACTACAGGAGGGAAGAACGTGAAAAGCTACATGGCAAAACCGGCGGAAGTAGATCACGAATGGTATGTGATTGATGCTGACGGTCAGACTCTGGGTCGCCTGGCATCTGAAGTGGCATCCATTCTCAGAGGCAAACACAAGCCGATCTATACCCCCCATGTTGACACCGGGGATTTTGTGATCATTATCAACGCCGAAAAAATAAAGCTCACCGGCAATAAGTTGGATCAGAAGTACTACCGGCACCACAGCGGTTATCCCGGTGGTTTGAAAGAAATGGATTATGCAACCCTGTTACGGAAAAAGCCTGAAAAGGCTGTTGAGGTAGCAGTGCGTGGCATGCTTCCGCACAATCGTCTGGGAGATCAGATGTATCGGAAACTTAAGGTTTACGCGGGCAGCGCTCATCCGCACCAGGCACAAAAACCTGAAGTTCGCGAGCTCAGAGGGTAAGGGGGATTAAAATGGCAGCCAAGGTACAATATTGGGGAACCGGAAGAAGGAAAAAGGCCATAGCCCGTGTCAGACTGGTACCGGGTGATGGAAACATAACCATTAATGATAGAAATTTTGAAGATTTCTTTCCGAACAAAACCAGCAGATTGGTTGTTCAGCAGCCATTGGAGTTGACCCAGACTACGGGTCGCTTCAACGTCATCTGCCGGGTCAATGGCGGCGGAGTATCGGGACAAGCCGGTGCTGTACAGCTGGGCATCGCCCGGGCATTGATCCGGGCCAACCCGGAGCTCAGACCCGCCCTGCGGCGTAGCGGATTCTTAACCCGCGACCCTCGCATGAAGGAAAGAAAAAAGTACGGTCTGCACAAGGCCCGCAAGGCTCCGCAGTACTCCAAGCGCTAAAACCAACAACAAAAGCCTCTCCGATCAAACGGAGAGGCTTTTTAATTACATGGACGTGGGAACGAATTCAACACAGATGGACACAGATGCCTGCGGCGACACAGATGAACACGGAGTATCTTCATGGCAATTGCATAAATAATTTTCAATGACCCTGAATGTAATTATGTATTCTATTTGTCGAGAAAAGGCGTCCGAGATGCTATTTTTAATCCAGCATGGTTTATACTACATTTTCAAAGCTCGATGATACCTTTACCCTCGCCATCTCCGTAGATACAACCGAGGATGGTCCCCCACGGGTAGATGGCTATCGGATATAGGTCTCCCTGCTTGAAGATGGGCTTGGCCTGCATGACTGTCGGCGGGGTAGTCGCGGGAATCTGGGGAAAGCAATCTAATAAACTATAATATAAGAATAAGTTTATTTATTTACTAATCACCAGAAAAATCTGTGTGCATATGTGTCGCGAAGCATCAGTGTGTATCTGTGGTTAATTCGTTCCCCATCTGTGGTTAATTTCCGTTTACCCTAATACTCTACCCGGTTGCGGCCATTAGCCTTAGCCAGGTACAGCAGCCGGTCGGCCCGTGCTAGCAGCTCGTTCTCGTTTTCATCACTGAAAGCCGCTACCCCAATACTTATAGTTATCCGGGGTTTCGCATTCTCCAGGGTGATTGCGGCGACCTGTTCCAGAATGCGTTCCGCCACCTGCACGGCGTCCTCTACAGAGGTCTGGGGCAGGATGACTAAAAACTCCTCACCTCCATAGCGCCCGGCTATATCGATTTGGCGTAGAGTCTGTTTTATGGTTTGGGCAACTCTATTAAGGACTATGTCGCCGGTCGGGTGGCCAAACCGATCATTTATCTTTTTGAAATGATCCAGATCCAACATCATGATACTAAGGGGCAGGTGATAGCGGTCGGCCCTCTCCACTTCCTCCCGCAGGCGTTGGACTATGAAGCGATGGTTGTAAATCCCGGTCAGGTCATCAGTATTAACCTGATGTAGTAGTACCTGGTTCAGCTGCTCCAGTTCCTGGTTTTTACGTTCCAACTCTGATTCCATGCGGCGCCGTTCGGTGATATCATTTGCATTAATCAGCAAATAGGAATCGGTACCGATGCGGATAATATCCGCCGATAGGAGCGCGATGACCCTTTGGCCAGTTTTAGACAATATTATTGTCTCATAATCACGAACACAGCCCTTTTCTTTAAGAAGATCGATGAACTCATCGCGTTGGGCAATATCTTCGTATATGTTCAGTTCTTTCGAGGTGCGGCCCAGGGCCTCTTTGCGGTTGTGCTCCAGCTTTTGACAGAAACTATTATTAACATCGATAAAACGTCCTTCCTCCAGGGTGGTGATGGACATAATTCCTGGACTGATGTGAAAGGCCTTGAAGAATTTAGCTTCCGACAGGTGCAGAGGGGTTATGTCACGGCAGACGGCAAACAATGCATTTTCCCCGTTCCATGGACCGGGAACGATCCTCACATCCACAGAGATTGATTTATCACGGTTTTTGCTGACCAGGGTAAGGGTGCGATTGAATTTCCGGCCGGCAATCACTGACTGCAGGAACCTGGTGCCTTCAGTCTTATCATCCAGCGGCTGCAGATCGAATATGTTGTTGCCGCGAAGTTCTTCAAGTGTATAGCCCAGGGTTTCCAGGGCCGGCTGGTTGGCTTCCCTGATCTCGCCGTTGCTGTTGATAACGAACAGGAGGGAGTCGACCCCGTTGAAAAAGGCCATGAGATTATCCTGATGCTGAAGTATGGCTTCGTCAGCAGCCTTGGCTCTGCTAATATCAGTATTGGTGCCGATCATACGCAGGGGTGTTCCAAACTGATCCCGGGCAACTATCATACCCCGGCCGAGGAACCATTTGTAAGTACCGTCTTTGCAGCGCATACGGTATTCACTGCTAAAATAGGGATTAACGTCCTGCAGATGGTTGGTTATCTCATGCTGTACCCGGAGTACGTCAGAGGGGTGTAGGCGACACAGCCATTCATAGAGGCTGTTCGTAATATCCTCATCATTGTAACCCAGCATGGCCTTCCATTGCGGGGAATAATAGATGGTGCTATTGGCTATATCATAGTCCAGGACACCGTCACCGGCTCCTTCCAGGGCATACTTCCAACGCGCTTCGCTCTCTCGCAGTTCCTGTTCGGATTTTTTGAGGGCGGTGACATCGTTGAAGATGGTTACAAAAAAGCCGGGCTGCGGGCTATAGGTGGAGATGAAATACCATTTTTTAGAGTTGGAGAAATAATACTCGAAACATCGAGTAATGCGCTGGGCAGCGACCTCACCGAATAGTTTTATAAGATCAGGATTATTCTTAACAAACTCCGGCTCGACTTCGTTCACCGTCTTTCCGATAAGGTTGACGGCGCTTTGTCCCATCAACTTTTCCATGGCGGGGTTAACCTGGATGAACTCGAAGTCAGACGGCTGCCCGGCATCGTTGGTGATAATGTGGTAGTAACCATAGGCATTAGCCATATTATCAAGGATACTCTGGTAAAAGGCTGATGAGAACCGCATTTACTTACCGCCCCCTCCTAGCAAATAAATGTAAATATATGGGGTTGGCTCACGGATAATGCAGGAAATTGCCGTATAATATCCTATTTTCTATTATACCATCATTTTAAGTCCTGTGCCCAAGCGAGACTTTTACACCCTGGCCTGAGTCGTGGGTCGAAATTTGGCGAAGAACAACCCGACTCGTCTTGAGGTTCAATTATCAAGAGTGATACAATATTAGCAATATACTACGAAAAGGAGAGTGGGATGCCACATGAATTGGCGGGCAGCAAGACATTGGTGCGGACTGGTTGTTATCGCGCTGGCCCTCTGCTTTGCATTGGCCCAACCAGTATTGGCTGATGCTAACATCCGGGTAATGGTAAGTGATCCAGATAATCTTTCGGGTTATCTTTATGAAGGTAATACCGTGGCTACGGCAGGGTCCGCTCCTACCATTTCTGCTGGAGAGAATCAGGTATTGGGAACTCTTAGTATCACCGGAAAACCAGGAGTTCAGATACCGGTCCAGGTGGGTGACCGGATTAAAATATCCCTTTCCCCGGGAGTATGCTACATGCAGACCCCAACATCTGCCAATTACCGAAATTATGTGAGCTGGCCAAGCCAGGTCGGCAGTGAGAAAAACCAGATTTGTGATAGCTCGGACCAGCCGGGAATGGTTTTCGAATGTGCTACCCCGCATACTATGATACTGCGGGTAGGGCATATCGACAGCTCGGCCAAGGCCATGCTGCTATGTTTCAATTTTGAAAAGGCAGATTACAGTTGCGTCAGGGTGGCCCCGTTCGTGGGAATAGCTGATGAGTGGGCAGCTGATACCGAGACCAAGGTTACCCGGCTGGAGTTTTTCAAACTCTTTGTTGAAATTGCCCCGGATAGTTATACCCGGCATGCCAAGCCATTACAAACCATGGAGCAGAACTTCACGGATCTAGGTGATGTAGACATATTCGATAAAGAAATCATCCGTCCACTGGTCGATTCGCTTCTAGTGCGCGGGTACTCTGGCGGGTTGCTTAAACCCCATGCCTACATAACCAGAAATGAAGCCGTTGCCTTGACCGGTCGTGCTTTTGGCTATTTGGCCATCACTGGATTTCGGGACAAGGTGGCTAACTGGGGCGATGCCTCCATCAATTATGGAGCTCGCCGGATACTGTACTGGGGAGATCCGGAGGGCAGGTTCAATGGCCAGAAAGAGCTTTCTCGCGCTGAAGTCCTCGAAATCATACAGAGCTGTTTTGAGACTTGGTCGGATAACTCCAATCGGCTACAGGGCAAAGCCCTGGGCTTCCGTTAAAAAACTCTACGAATAGGAAATGAGCGAAGTGACCTGACGCGCAAGTGTCAGGTCTTTTTCAATGCCAATTTAGTCAAATGAAAGATTATGTAGTTGATGAAAGATGAGCATTATATTTTGCTAAGCAATCCCCAAGTGTCATTGCGAGGCCCCGGCACTCAGAGAATCCAAATATAAACGGCTACCTATTATGCATTACTTTAATAGGCTGAACTATTTTATTGAGTGCCGGGGGCGCGGCAATCTTCCCTCGAGCTTATATGGCCTTAAGATTGTTCGCTGTGCTCGCATGAGACTAATGTGAGATAAATTCCCCAAAAGATTACATGATTATTAAAATTGTAATGTTAAGCCGTGGAATAATACGAGCGACCACTAGATTTATTTACTCTAATATGACAATATTTTTCTATACCGGTCATTTCTATTTACCTCAGCAGCAGGAATACATTCCTAGATTAACAGAAGGAATAATCCATTCTAAATGTAGCCTGATCAACCTGCCAGTGCATCTGCTGCTTCATTATTTCTGGAGGTGGGACAGTGAAGACCATAGGCATTATCGATCTGGGTTCCAACTCTATTCGCCTGGTCCTGGTGCAGTTAGGGGAGAAGGGGAATTTCAAAATAGTTGAAGATTATAAGGAATCTGTACGGCTGGAGGAGGGCATGGGGGAAAAGGGCGGCATGGAACAGGACCGCATGGAACACGCCCTGGAAGCCCTCACTACCTTCAAGGATATTTGTGATGGAGTAGGGGCCGAAGAGATCATCGCCACCGGGACCGAAGCCCTGCGCCGGGCTGCTAACGGAGATGAACTGCTGGAGCGGGCTCGCCGGGAATGCGGTATCGACATCCGGGTGCTCAGTGGCCAGGAGGAAGCCTGGTATGGGTTCTTCGGCGTAGCCCACAGTATGAAACCGGAGCATGCGTTGTTAATGGATATCGGCGGCGGCAGCACCGAGCTGACCCTGGTGGAGAATGGTGAGCTGAAGGCTTCGACCAGTCTCCATGTCGGTACCATCAATCTTAACTCGCGCTTTGGCCTGCAGGGGAGGCTGGGACCCCAGCAGACCTCGGCCTTAGAGGAATACCTGGCCAAATCCTTTGCCGGGGTGCCCTGGCTGCGTAACATCAATTGTCCGATGATTATTGGCATCGGCGGCTCATCACGTACCCTGGCCAAGATTGATCGTAAACGTAAGGATTATCCCCTGGATCTTCAACACAACTACGAAATGTCGGTAGAAGATGTTACGGCCATTTATCATCAGATGCTACCCCTGAGCCTGGAACAGCGCCGTAAAATCAAGGGGTTGTCCCGGGACCGCGCTGATCTGCTGACCGGAGCGGTTGCTTCCATGGCGGTATTGATGGATTACTGCCATATACCTACCATGCGAGTTAGCGCCAACGGCCTGCGCGAGGGCATCATTTATGAGTACCTGAACAAACAGGGCATCCGACCGGACGACCCGCTGGACTTCTCGCTGCAGAGCCAGATCTACAATTTTGACCTCAATGAAAAACATAGCCGGCAGGTGAGTGAGTTAGCCCTCTCCATGTTTGGCCAAATGCACAGCCTGCACGGATTGCATGAGCCCATGGCGCGGGTACTGAAAACAGCAGCCATGATGCATGCCAGCGGGTTGGCCTTACGCTACTACAACTATCCGCTGCACTCATTTTATATAACCTTGAATTCGGCTATAAACGGCCTAACCCAGCGGGAGTTGCTGATGGCCGCCTATGTGTCCACTATCCACGCCAAGCATGATTACAAGATCGATGTCGACAAATACAAGGCCTTGATCAACCGGGAGGATGTCGAAAGCATCCAGAAGCTGGCGCTTATTCTTCGTTTGGCTGAGAATCTGGACCGCACCATGTGTTCGCGGGTGGATCGGGTCGATGTTAGCATCCTGGGTGATGATGTGGTGATCAAAACTACTGCCAATGGACGGATATCCATGGAACTCCGCGATGCCAACCGCAGTGCCAACCTCTTTAAAAAGGTGTTTAAAAAGAAATTGCTGGTGGTCTGATTGCAAAAAATGCTATTGCCATCGTCCTGCCTTCTCATAAATGTGTCGAACCGTGGAATAATAAAAAAGACCAACTATGAGGAGGGATATCATGGCAAACAAAAAGGACAAAATAGCCCAGGATGCTAAGGCGGCGGCAGAAACCGCCAGCAAAAAGGTGGAAAAGGCCGCCAAGAAAGCCAAATCCAAATAGCTGCCAAAAGCTTTCATTAAGCGCTGTGACATATTTACAGCGCTACATATAAAGTTTTAACGAGACCAAGGTTTTTCTTAAAAAAGAATAGCTTCCCCGGCAAAATCAGCCCGATCGGGACCACCCTGGTTGGGCTTATTTAATTCCCGGCAGGCATATATAAGTAAGGAAAAGATTGCTGACGGGGGTGGAGATTATTCGTCTGAGAAGGGTTTATGTAATCCGGAAGCGCACCGCGGCCATGGTATTGAGTGGCCTGCTGACATTGGCCCTGGTTTTTTTAGCCCAGGGACCACCGGTAAGTGAGGAGGTCTTTTCCTATGCAGTGGCCAATAAGATTATTGTTATCGACCCAGGCCATGGCGGGATAGACACCGGGGCCTCGCGGGGAAACATCGTGGAAAAGGATATTACTCTGGCCATTGCCAAACGCCTGGCCAAAGATTTAAGCCAGGGCGGGGCTGCTGTTATTCTGCTCCGGGAAAACGGCAAGGACCTGGCCGGTGATGATTTTCAAGGTCGTATCCGGGATCGCAAACGCAAGGATATGAACACCCGGGTGCGCCGGGCCAATGAAGCCAAGGCTGACCTTATGATCAGCATCCATACCAATGCTGAATTGGGCAGTTCTTCGTCCGGGGCCCAGACCTTCTACCAGTTTGGCGACGAGAAAAGCAAAATGACTGCGGTATCGATCCAGGAGGAATTAAAGAGAGTATTAGGGAATACTAAGCGTAAGGCAAGCGGGGCAAATTATTTTGTTCTGAAGAATACCCGCATGCCAGCGGTTATCGTAGAGGTAGGCTTCATCTCTAATCCCCGCGAAGCCAGACTCTTAATCGACCCGGATTATCAATCCAAAGTATCCTATGCAATATTTTCCGGTATAACCCGGGCTGCACAGCAGGAGCTAGATGCCAAACCAAGCGAAGGCCCGGGCAATCCCTGATAAGGAGTGAGAATATGATTACCTATACCGCGCTTTCTCCCCACCCGCCCTTGCTCATCCCCGAAATCGGCGGCGCCAGGCTGGGAGATGTCAGTAAGACTCAGCAGGGTCTGGAAGAAATGGCCCGCCAGATGGTGGATAGCTGCCCGGAGACAATTGTTTTTCTAACTCCCCATGGTAATATATTTTCCGATGCTCTATCCGCCCTGGGTGATAAAGAGCTGGAAGGCGACTTTGCCAATTTCGGCTGCAACATCGCCAGCAGTGCCCACAATGATCTGGAACTGCTACAAGAAATAGAGACCCGCACTAAGATGGCCAGTCTCAATTTCCTGGTCCTGGACGAGAAGCTGGCCCGCAGCAACCGGCTACAGCACCGCCTCGATCACGGCATCCTGGTGCCGCTGTATTACCTGCAGAAAGCTGGACTGCCCAAGGTATCGATATTGGCTATATCCATTGGCTATTTACCGCTCATGGACTTGTACGCTTTTGGCGGTTTAATCCGGGATGCCGCTGACACCCTGGGACGTAATATTGCGATAGTTGCCTCCGGTGACATGTCACATTTCCTCAAGGATGAAGGGCCTTATCAATACCATCCCGATGGGGCCCGTTATGATGCCCGGGTCAAGGAGCTGCTGGCAAATGGCGATGTAGTGTCATTTGTCAATATGCCGGAGGAGCTGCGTAATAATGCCGGGGAATGCGGATTCCGCTCATTGGTCATCATGCTGGGCGCTCTCGATGGCCGGGAGTTTACGGCCCAGGTGTTCTCCTATGAAGGCCCCTTTGGAGTAGGTTATCTCAACATGGGCTTTGTTCCCGGTCAGGAGCGGGACAGCCTGCTTCATGACATTAGAATGGACAAGCTAAAAGAGATAGAGGCCAAACGCCAGGCGGAGAGCCTGCCGGTGTCCTGGGCCCGCATGACCCTGGAAAGCTACATAGAAAAGGGTGAGGTTCCATCAGCTCCACCGGGGATGGAGGAACTGCAGCAAAGGAAAGCCGGAGCTTTTGTCTCCCTGAAAAGGAACGGGCAGCTACGCGGCTGTATCGGCACCATCGCCCCGGCGTATGGCAATCTGCTAGCCGAGATCCAGCATAATGCCATTGCCGCAGCCACCGAGGACCCTCGCTTTTCTATTATCGAACCCTCCGAATTGCCGGAGCTGGTCTACTCAGTGGATGTGTTGGGTGAACCGGAACCCGCCTTACGCTCCGAGCTCGACCCCAAACGCTATGGAGTGATTGTTACCTCCGGTCGCCGCCGCGGTCTGCTCCTACCGGACCTGGAAGGGGTGGATACGGTGGAGGAACAACTCTTAATCGCCCTGCAGAAGGCCGGGATATCACCCAATGAGAACTATAAAATAGAACGCTTCGAAGTGACGAGGTATAAGTAGGGGATACGGATTTAACACAGATAGACACGGATTAATTTGCCGAGCTGGGAATTAGATGGATTGCAGGACGATGATTAATGTTGAGGCGAATTTGGATTTTTGAGCAGGGGTTACGGATTTTAGCCACAGATTAACACAGATAGACACGGATTAATTTGCCGAGCTGGGAATTAGATGGATTGCAGGACGATGATTAATGTTGAGGCGAATTTGGATTTTTGAGTAGGGGTTACGGATTTTAGCCACAGATGAACACAGATGAACACAGATTTTTACCGAGTTGGGAATTAGATGGATTGCAGGACGATGATTAATGTTGAGGTGAATTTGGTTTTTTGAGCAGGGGTTACGGATTTTAGCCACAGATGAACACAGATGAACACAGATTTTTCTGAAACGATAATCTGTAGGGGCGGATTCTATATCCGCCCCTACAAAAAGATCTATGCAAATCTGTGGCCAAGAATAATCCCAAAAGGTGATGATTATGCCGCGACATCCGGCTATGTATTATGAAAAAATGGACGAAGGCAGAGTGCGTTGTGTGCTCTGTCCGCATCACTGCCGCCTGCAAGAAGGGGCAGTAGGTCTCTGCGGCGTCCGCCTCAACCTGGACGGTGAGCTATACACGGAAAACTACGAGGAAATCGCTTCTCTGGCCCTGGACCCCATCGAGAAGAAGCCCCTCTATCACTTCTATCCGGGTTCGGCCATATTGTCACTGGGCACTTTTGGCTGCAACCTCTTTTGCCCCTTTTGCCAGAACTACGCCCTGGCTCATGCCGGACGCAGCGTAAGCGGGCAGGGTATCAGTGAAGCGGGGTCTGAGCTATCACCAGGCCAAATTATACCCCACCCCGGCAGCTATGCCCGGAGCAGTCAGTGGCTGGAAGCTATGGCTTTGCAAGCCGTGGCGGATGGTTCTGTTGGAGTTGCTTTTACCTACAATGAACCGGGCATGTGGTATGAATATGTCGCGGAATGTGCTGCTATTCTGCAGGAACACGGGCAGAAGGTGGTGCTGGTCACCAATGGCTACATCGAGCAGGAACCGCTGCGTAAGCTGCTTCCTCTGGTCGACGCCATGAACATCGATGTAAAAGCCTTCACGCCGGAATTCTATAGAAAACTGTGCCGGGGCAAACTGGAAGAGGTGTTGAAAACCGTAGAAATGGCCGCTGCCGCATGCCATGTGGAGATCACGACTCTTATCATACCGGGGGGTAATGACGATCCTGGTGAAATCGATAATCTAGGCCGTTGGCTGGCCGGTATCGACTCTCACATACCACTGCATCTATCAAGATACCATCCGGCTTTTACCTTTACCCGTGGAGCTACTCCGTTGCACACCATGGAGATCTCCTATCAGATTGCCCGTGAGTATCTGGATTTTGTGTACCTGGGCAACCTGGGGGAAACTAACCTTACCCCCTGCCTGAATTGCGGTGAAGTCTTAATTCAACGTGACGTCTACCAGACCCGTCTAGTCAATCTGGCAGATCACAAGTGCAACTCGTGCGGAAAGCCGGTCGATTATATCATATACTGACAGAAGCCGAAAAACCGCAAGAAATCGGCTGTTTACAGCATGTGAAAAGTGTGTTATGTTGAACTAACAGGGGAAATACATAGAATATAAACTAAGCATTTAAGGAGGGTGGTTACATGCCGAACACAGAAAGGATGACTTTTGAAGTACGCCTCATTTTCAGGGACACCAGCAGTATCGATTTTTCTAAGGTTGCCCAATCGACCAAGGAGGCATTTGCCGATCTTATGAGGATGAACCTCAAATCGATGAAACTCAGAAAATACGGCGTATTATTCGAAGGCGAAGGCCCTATTCCAGAGATCCTGCGGATCGGCGAAGCGGTTTACCCGATTACTGCCGATGGCGGCCTGGAGATAATCGTACATGTGGGTAAACATGAGACCTTCTATATGAAAGATGGCTGCATTCACGACCTGCGCAGCGACTCGTCACATATCACCATCCCCAAAGTCGATGATGCTGAACCGGATGAGAGTGAACTGGACCGGGTCGGCCTCTAAACCGGCAAACTACTTGAATATGTAATAATGAAAGGGAAGAGCGAACTCTTCCCTTTCTTTATATGAAAGACCTTCAGAAGCTTTGAGACAAATCTCCTGATGGTCTATTCAACAGATATAGTACCCATTAAACAGCATATGAATGCACGGAAGTAAATGCCACTCCAAATTTATATTTAGATAAATACTGGTAAAATGAAATTGATTTTTATGGGGCAATAATAAACAATATATGCAGGAGGTGTTGAAATGGCGTATAAGTACTTGCTACTGGAAAAAGAAGATGGAATAGGTATACTCTACATCAATCGCCCGGAGGCCATGAATGCGCTCAATACGGATGTGCTAAAGGAGCTCGGGCAGGCCGCAGCCGATGTAGCGGCTGACGACGAGATAAAAGCCCTGATCATTACCGGAGCGGGGGATAAAGCATTCGTAGCCGGAGCAGATATCAAGGAAATGTCGGCATTGACTGCCACCGAAGGCAGGGAATTCGGCATAACCGGCGGATGGGCCTTCCGCCAGATAGAAAAACTGGAGAAGGCGGTCATCGCGGCAATCAACGGATTTGCCCTGGGCGGCGGCTGCGAGTTAGCCATGGCCTGTGATATCAGATTGGCTTCGGATAAAGCCAAATTCGGTCAGCCCGAAGTAGGACTGGGCATCACTCCTGGTTTCGGAGGTACCCAGCGACTGCCGCGCCTGGTAGGAGAAGGCCGAGCTATGGAATTGATCCTGTCCGCCAATGTCATTAATGCCGAGGAAGCCATGCGCATCGGCTTGGTCAACCATGTTTATCCAGTCGAGAGCCTGATGGATGAGGCCAAGAAGCTGGCCAAAAAGATCATCAGCAACGCGCCCCTGGCCGTAAAATTCTCCAAGGCCGCTATCAACAAGGGTATCCAAACCGATATTGATACAGCCATGTCCATCGAAGCCGACCTCTTTGGCATCTGTTTTGCCACCGAGGATCAGAAAGCCGGCATGGGTGCTTTCCTGGCCAAAGAAAAGGCAGTTTTCAAAGGCAAATAAAACTTTGCAAAGAATAGTCTACGGAAGCAGAGGGCCATCCCTCTGCTTCTGCCATTGTAGGGGCAGAGCCCGCACACACAGATAACGAAAGGAAGCTCGAGAGGGGGACGGTAGACGCAGCTTAACGTACAATCGCAGTTTGGTGGGAGCCATAGCCGGGTCAGGAACCTATTTTGCCACAGATTAACACAGATTCACACAGATGAGATTTGAAGGCCCCCGTCCTGTCATTGCGAGCGCAGCGAAGCAATCTTTAAGCCATACAAGCCCCGGGGAAGATTGCCGCGTCCCCGGCA
>Ga0123335_1001310_pt1 | contig 40777 bp, 34 predicted proteins | sample BiotimSIPDNA_2_FD_89707 | JGI IMG/M metagenome (GOLD analysis project Ga0123335, IMG submission 89707) | Anaerobic biogas reactor microbial communites from Washington, USA - Biogas_R2 time_0 SIP DNA | ecosystem: Engineered > Bioreactor > Anaerobic > Unclassified | place: Washington, USA...
GCCAATCAAAAAACGCTGGAAAACAACCCGAAAAAATTCCGTCCCTCACATCAGTGAAGAGCGGGAATTCCGCATCAAAACGACGGCCATGTGAAAGGTTTTGTTTTTTTTTTGCCTCCTGCGTTTCCAATTCTACTGCATTAGTTCCACTGGCCGCATTTCGATGTACCCGCGCCAGCCTTCAGGTGCCAGTTGCATTCGGGGAGACAGGTGCTGAGCCCAGCGGTACCCGTACATCTCCGGGTTGAATGCTTCGATGCGCGCCATACAGGCAGAGACGTATTCCTTAAAGTAAGCGTCATCGTAGGGTTCGCCCTGAAAGACCAGCATTTTGCACGGCGGGAGTTCCACCATGTCAAACCTCTCGGGAACATCGCCTGCATAAGCATGGGGCACTTCCACCCCATGTGCATAGGCGCCGGTGCCTGCAGGGCACATGTTTTCCGGCAGCCACAAGCTGACCGGCTCGTACAGGGCTTCCTTGATCGTGGTCAGAATATCCCAGAGCTGGGAGGCGTTATTCATGCCGCACCCCACTTCCTTGCAGTAGGAAAAGTAGTCGTCTGCGTTTCTTGAGCGCTTCAGGATGAGTTTGCGCGCGGGTCGCTCCAGGATCTGCGTAAAGATGACTGCTGTCCGGTCCATATCCGGCACCTCCCCCGTTTTTTCGGATCGTTTAAGATAGCGGATGGGGATCTGCCATCCTTCGGGCCTCGGCCGCGCTGCGAACTTCTTCGGGGATATCCCGAATCCCCTGGCGAACGCCTGCGTGAAACCCTCGTGGCTGTCAAAAACGAAGTCCAGTGCGACATCCAGCACTCTGTGCCCGCCCTGGCACAGCATACGGGCTGAAGCTGTAAGCCGCTCCCGAAGGATGTATTCAAAAGGGGACACACCTGTTTCACCCTTGAAGACCCGCGCCGCGTGGTACCGGGAGTACCCCGCAGCAGCTGCAACATCCTTCGCCATAATCGCTTCATGCAGATGCTTGAGGATATATCGTTTCATCCGCTCTGCCGCAAGCGCAGACTCCGATTTGATTTCCCCCATGGGTTATCCCTCACACCCGTCATAGATATTAGCCCCCAATCTGCCTCAATTCTTGACCGCAATTGGGCTTCCCGGCTGATCTCCAAATTACGGCAAACACCGCTGGGTCCAGTCCGCTGACCCACAAACACCTTCTGGTAGCAAAAGAGACGTAATTGGATTGCCCAAACAAGTTTGGCACTCCCCAAAAACGGTTTATCCGCAGCAATCCAGTCCTGCCTGATCGCCACATCGCAGTCTGCAGTAAACTATCGCAAACAAACATGGCCTTCCCAGCAAATGATACCCCATATCAGCGTCTTGCGCTGCGCGATTTCATCACAGTGATGCCATCATCGCTCCTGCCAACGGGGGTAAGGTTCATGTTTTCCGTAAGGGACCCGTTGAACAAATATTGCCGGCAAAGCTATGATACTTTTTGTTTATGCTGAAAGTTCAAGGCGGGAATGAAGCAACGGGCTACAGAAACCAACAGAAACACGCCCCTCACAACAGCGAAGAGCGCGTATTATTTGCTGCTTTCTTTTGTCGCCTTAGTCTATGGTTTCCCCCGCCAGCTTTTCCCAGGCGTTTCGGATGGCATTTTGGTTGCTCAGCCCGTAGCCCGGATCATTGCGAGTAACCTCATCCAGATCCCGCAAGAAGTGCACACACAGGTGACCGTCAAAACCGTTGTCCTTAATGCTGCCAGACAGGTGCGGGCGGTTATGCATGCTGGCCATGGTCCAGCGGCCGTCCGGCAGTTTCACATAGACGATGTTGATGTTCCAGGATGCGGGGCCAAAAGCCTTGTTCATAATCTGGGTATCCCTGAGTGTCAGCGGCTCGGAATCCGCGTGCGCTCCCATGGAGTAAAACCGAAGCGTAAAGCTCAGCCCGCTGGCCGGATGATAAACCGTAGCCCGTTGTCCGGTGGAAGCGCTTTTCTTCACATCGTCATACCAGTGAAGCAGCTTGACCTGGCCGCTTGAGGGACCGCCACCGGAAACACCGCCGGTATCAACTGAAACGGCAGAAGCATCATATCCCCTGGCAGCGCCAGAGAAAAGCTTGGACTGCATCAGGGAATCCGCAACGCCTGTTACGGGAAGTCCGTTGATCTGCTGAAAGTACACCACGGCCTGGTGGGTTTTGGTTTCAAAGCGGCCATCAACCACCAGCGGGTAATCCAGGTCCTTAAGCGCCTGCTGCAGGGCGGAAACCAACTTCAGGTCGCCGTCCACGCTGTCAAGGGACAGGCTGGTGTAAGTAAGCGGCGCACTGTCCGCGTCCCGGGCGGCTGCGCTCAATAGAACGCCTGATGACTGGCTGCCCAAAATGCCATCTATGGTCAGACCATTAAGGGATTGGAAACGTTTGAAGGCGGCAAGCGTCTGGTCATCAAAATCGCCATTGACCTCGCAGTCATACTTAAGCGTTCTCAGCCTTTCCTGCATCAGCCGCACATCATCTCCCTTGTCGCCCGCGCGCAGGATACGGCCAATAATGGGGGCAGGGGTTTCAGTGGGTACCGGTTCCGGGTCGGGTGCTGGCTCCTCGGAAGGTTCCGGGGTTGGCGTTGCGGGAACTTCATTAAAGCGCAGAAAGGAGGCCATCACCCAGCCATCGCGTCCTTGGTAGGATATTCTGCACCAGGTGGCATCCCGGCTCAGGACATTGACGCCGCTTCCGGAGGGAATGGTGCCAATAATGTTCTTGCCCGTGCGCGCCTCGGCGCGCAGGTTCAGGACGCCCCCGTTCTGCGTGTGGACCTGAGCTGTGATGCTGGTGTTGCTGGGAGGGGGTGCGGTCATGGTTGGCGCAGCTGTGGGGGCGGCTGTTGGCGCGCTGGAAGGCGCGTTGCCGACAGGCTGAAGGAACGACGCCACCACATAGCCAACCCGCCCCTCGGCTTCCACCTGGGCCCACTGGCCGTTGGTAGAACGTATCCCAACGATGGTACCAAAAGGGATTTGATAGATGACATTGTTGCCGGAGGTGGCTGTGCCCCTGAGGTTCAGGCTGCCCCGGTTGGCTGTGTACACCCGCGCGCTGCCTTCAGCGGGCGTGGCGGGCACTGGCGTTTCTTCAGCTTTTTCAGGCGTTTCCGGTACGGTCTCATTGCCTATACGCAGAAAATCCTGCTGCACATACCCCACGCGGCCGCCGGCGTCCACCTTTACCCACTGCCCGGTCATTCCCAGGATTTTTAGAACAGTTCCATTTGGAATCTGATAAAAAGTATTTTGTCCCCGGGAAGCTGTACGCCTGAGATTCAGGCTGCCGCCGTTTGGGGTATGGACCGTAGCGCTGCCCTGCGCCGAGGGAATGACCGGGGTTTGGATGTTTTCAGATGTTTCAGTGGGAACCGGTTGGTCGCTGCCCTGGGTCTGAGGCCTGAACTGGGGAGCCAGATCATACAATGCGCTTAGCGTCCGGTTCCCTGCCAGGCCATCCTGGATGAGGCGTGCACGCTCCTGGAAAAGCTTGACCGCCTGGGTCGTCATGTTGCCGTATATACCGTCCGCTACCAGGGGAGTCCCCAAAAAATCCAAAGCTTGCTGCATCTGGCGTACATTTGCGCCCTGGTCGCCAGGCCTGATCGTGGCATAACTGGCGGCCTGTGCCGGCACAAGGCCGGCCATCATTGCGACCAGCAAAATCAATCCCAGAAAACGTTTGGCGGAATACCTTTGATTCATCATGACACCTGCCCTGTTCGTTTTACTGATGGTACCTTAACATAATATTTCTCTTTTGTAAACAGTTATTACCAAAGTATTACGATAGTGGCGATTCCAAGCCCAGCGTTTCAGCCAAAATATCCGCCAGAGCAACATATTCCTCAAGCGTTGTCCGTTCTCCTCGGATACTCTCCGGAAGGCCAGCTCTATCAAGATATTCCACGGCAAGCGTTCGGCTGAGTGAGAATGCAGCTGCCAGATTGTTTGCCAGCGTCTTACGCCGCATGGCGAACGCAGACTGGACCACTCGGAAAAAAAGCCCCTCATCATGCGGGATGTTTGGTTTTATTTCATAAAATGGCATCGCGATAAATACACTGTCCACCTTTGGCGGCGGAGTGAAATAATGGGCGGGCACCTCAAAGGCGACGTCTGGCTTCCCGCGGTACGCCGCCAGCACCGCCAGAGGCCCGTAATCGCGGCTTCCGGGGCCTGCCAGCAGCCGCTCCGCTGCCTCCCGCTGTACCATCACGTTGAGCGATTCAATCGGCAGATTGCCTTTCAGCAACCTAAGCAGAATAGGCGTGGTCAGGTAGTAGGGGAGGTTTGCCACCACCTGGCAGGGCTCGCCATGACCCATCAGCGCCTTCATGTCCAGGGCCATGATATCCCCGGCCACGATGTCGACGTTGCTCATATCTCGCAGCCGCTCATTCAGGACAGGTATCAGGCGCTCGTCTATCTCGACAGCTGTCACCAGAGCTCCCCGCGATGCCAGCGCCAGGGTCAGATCCCCACGGCCAGCGCCAATTTCGAGGACCCTGTCCCCTTCCCGAACGCCGCTGGCTTCCACCAGCCTGTTCAGCAACCCTTCATCAAAAAGGAAGTTTTGGCCCAGGGATATTTTGTATTCAAAACGCGGCGGCAAACCGCTCAAAGCGCCGCGCACCCTTCAAACAGCGCTCTTGGATTTTCAGACAGGAAGGCCGCTGTGCCCATCACCAATCGGGTAGCGCCTTTTTGGCGCACCTGGCGGCAGTTATCCTGGCCAATACCGCCGTCCACGCTCAGCGTACCCTCAAAACCCGCCCGGCGCAGTTCTCCCAGCTTGTCAAGGAGATCAGGCATCAACTTCTGCCCGCCAAATCCAGGCTCCACGGTCATGATCAGGAAGAGGTCACAGGCGGGTAAGAAGGGATGCATTTCCGCCACCTGGGTGGCCGGTTTCAGGGATAACCCCGCTTTCTTCCCAAGCCGCCTGATGGTCTGAAGCATCAACGGAATATCTCCCTTCACCTCGCCGTGCAAGGTGATTTCGTCTGCCCCCGCATCAGCAAAAACCTGAAGATAGCTTCCGGGGTTGGAAATCATCAGGTGAACATCCAAAGTCATCTCCGGAAAATCCCGGCGCAGGGCTGAAACCATCTGGGGCCCAAAAGACAGGTTGGGCACGAAATGCCCGTCCATGATGTCCAGATGCAAAATCCTGGCGCCAGCATCAACTAGCCGGCTCACATCCCGGTGAACGTGAAGCGGATCTGCCGCCAATACCGAAGGGGCAATTTCAATCATAACGTGCTCTCCGTTTCTCCTGTCCATGATTCAACAACTCCCGGTAGCGCGCCAGCCTACCCGGGTCAATTTGGCCGTTCCTTGCCGCCTTATCCACCGCACAGTCCGGCTCCTGGTCATGCAGGCAGGCGGAAAAACGGCATTGGGCGCTGTAGGGTGTAAAATCCGGGTAGCGAAGGCTGATTTCCTCTGGCTCCAAATCCTCCGGCAAATCCAGCATGCTGAAACCGGGGGTGTCCAGCACCTGAAGGCCACCTTGTTCAATCAGGCTTATATGCCGCGTGGTCTGCTTCCCCCGTTTTATTTTCCAGCTGATCTCGCCGGTCTCAAGCGCTATGCCGGTCAGCGCCATGATCAGCGTACTCTTTCCCACCCCGGACTGTCCCGCAAAACAGGTGATGTGACCCGCCATTGAAGCCTTTAAAACGCCCAACCCTTCCCCAGTCTGCGCACTGAGGGGCAAAACCGGCACCCCTGCCAAATCATAAGCGGATTTAATTTCAAGGGCAAGAGGCGGCCCCATATCCACCTTGTTGACAACGATAAGCGGAACAATTTGCTGCCCGAAGGCAAAAAGCAAAAGCTTGTCTGCCAGCATCAAATCAGGCGGCGGTTCTGTCGCCAGTGTGATCACCAGCTGCGTGATGTTGGCCACGGGGGGCCTTATGCTTTGCGAACTCCTTGGAAGGATTTCACTGATCCAACCATGCTCCTCGCCCCGTGTTGGCGTAAATACCACCAAATCCCCCACCAGAGGTGTAATGTTCTTTCGGCGAAATCTGTTTTTCGCTCGCAGGACATGGCGATTGCCCCCCGTGTCCCGTACCGTGTAAAGCCCGCCGCGCCCCTCAATAATCCGGCCTTCCGCCACCTCAGTTTCCCCCGTTCCCGGTAGCAGCAGGTATCGGGCTCTGCGTCCCCGGCAACACATAAAGCACCAGGTCCACCGGTGTGCCGACCATTACCATCTCCTCAGCCTCCGGGTATTGTGAGGCTATCCGGCCATGCTGGGCTGGATCTTCCATCTCAACAGAGCTTAAAGCCCCCAACGAAAGCCCTGACTTTGTGATCAGGCTTATGGCATCCTGCTGCCTGAGTTCTGTAAGCGCCGGTACGATCGCCTGGCCCCCGGACACCGCAACCTGCACGATCTCTCCCGCTTCCATCTCCGTGCCCGCTTCAGGCATTTGGCTGAGCACCGTTCCCGCAGGACTCTCATCCATCATGGAGCCTGTCACCATCATCTGAAGGCCTATCCGCTCAAGTGCCGCCTGCGCATCACTTCTGATTGCCCCTGTAACCTGAACCACCGGTTTCCTGACAGGCCCTGAGGAAACGGTGATGAGAATTGTGTCTCCCCGGTGCATCGCGAAGCCCAGGTCATGGGATTGCGCGATGACCATGCCCACTGGCTCATCGCTGCTGACGCGTTCAACCTTGGCATTGAGCCCCGCCCTCTCCGCCAAACGGATGGCCACCTGTTCCGTTTCCGCGATAAGCAGCGGTGCCCGGGTTCCGTTGACGATATCCCTGTAAATGTAGAACCCGGCAATGGTGAGGCCCGCAATTAGCAGCAGGCTCATAAACACGATCAGCAGCCGGTTGCGCCTCCTGATCCTCTTGTTGATATTCCGCTTTTCCTGGGCTTTTTGCGCGGCCGGGAACACGGGCGTGTCCTGGGTCGGTTCCTTTTCGGCCAGCAGAGCGGCATGCAGCGCCTGAGCCATGAGGAGTGCCGAAGGATAGCGCTGCCTGGCATCCTTCTCCATGGCTCTGGCCACAACGTTTTCAAGTGTCTGGGATACAGCAGGGTTCAGTGAACGGACAGGCTTGGGAGCTGCCTGCACATGCTGAATGGCAATGGATACCGCTGTATCTCCTTCAAACGGAACAGTGCCGGTAAGCATCTCATAAAGCACCACACCCACGGAGTAAAGGTCGGAAGAAACCGTGGCGGTCTCCCCGCTGGCTTGCTCCGGGGAGAAATAGTGCACTGAACCCATCACGCTGGACTTTCCCTCGCTGTCCAGCATTGTGTTGGTTCCCACCATCCTGGCAATTCCGAAGTCCGATACTTTGATGTAGCCCTGCCGGTCCACCAGAATGTTCTGGGGCTTGATATCCCGGTGGATGATGCCCGCCTCATGGGCGTGGCGAAGGGCTGAGAGAATGCGGATCGATATCTGGACTGCCGTGGCCTGGGGAAGCCGCCCCTGTTCGGTGATAATTTCTTTCAGGGTCTTCCCGTCCACAAACTCGAATACCAGGTAAGGCGTTTTGGGATCATCCCCGATGTCCAGAAGGTTTACGATATTATGATGGGACATACGGCTGGCCGCCGTCGCCTCCCGGCGGAAGCGGTCCAGAAACTCCGGATTGTTATGGTACTCCTGGCGCAGGAACTTCACCGCCACCCGGTGCCCGGTGCGCTGGTCAAGCGCCCGGTAAACGCTGGCCATACCGCCCTCACCTATGAGTTCTTCCAAGCGGTAGCGTTCCATCAGCACCGTACCAATCAATTTGGCACCTCCAGGAGCAGCAGGGTGATATTATCCCGCCCCCCGCCGGATAGAGCCAGCGCCATCAGCTGCTCTGCCGCATCATGAAGCGGCAGCGCCATGGCTTCAATAATGGCTTCCGGCAGTGCATACTCTGTCAGTCCATCGGAACAAAGCAGCCAACGATCCCCGGGTTTCTTGTCCAGGCGGGTGATATCGCTTTCCAGCGTTTGTTCCGTCCCAACTGCCCGGGTCACAATGTTGCGGTAAGGATAGCTGTGAGCGTCTTCTGGCGCCAGCATCCCGGTTCGCATCAATTCGCCCACCAGGGAGTGGTCCAATGAAACCTGACGAAGAGCCCCCTCCCTTAACAGATAGGCCCGGCTGTCACCCACATGGCCCAGAACCACATAGGTTTCCCCCTCCCACAGGGCAGTGAGGGTGGTCCCCATCCCTGCCAGATTCCTCTCCCTGAGCTGGCGCTCCCAGATGAGGCGATTGGCCCGCTCAAAAGCCGCCTTAAGCGCTTCCTCCTCAGGAGGGGTCCGGGTGTCTATTTCGCTTAAGCAATCCACAGCCATTGCGCTGGCGATGTTGCCTCCGCGGTGCCCACCCATGCCGTCGGCTACAGCAAACAGAGCATAGGGCCCCGCTGTCTCCAGCAGCGCGTCCTGATTGCTGGGGCGTACTTTGCCAGGATCCGTCCGGCCTAAGGCAATCATGGGGATGTCTCCTTCCACATGGGTCCCACGGGATTCTTCAGGTATTGGGCACGCAGCTGCCCGCAGGCGCCGGAGATATCCGCCCCCATTTCCCGCCTGACAGTAGCGGAAATGCCTGCGTTTTCGAGCGCCTGTCGAAAGCCGGCCACTTCCTGGGGGGTTGCGGCACGCAAATCCCGTTCCGGCACATCGTTGAGGGGTATCAGATTCACATGGCAAAGCATCCCGGCAAGGTGCCGGGCCAGTTCCCTGGCTTGGTCCACAGCAGCGTTGACGCCATGAATCAGCGCGTACTCAAAAACCACGCGCCGCCGAGTGACTTGGGCATAGTCCCTGCAGGCGGATAGCAGTTGAGCCATACTGACCCTGTGCGCGATGGGCATGAGGAAACGCCTGACTGTGTCGTTTGGCGCGTGGAGGGACACCGAAAGTGTGACCGGCAAGCCTTCCCGGGCCAGCCTGCGCATCTCCTCCGGCAGCCCGCAGGTTGAAAGTGAAATGCGGCGCGCGCCAATGTTCAGGCCATCGGGTGATGTGATCAGGTTCAGGAAGCGCAGAACCTCATCATAGTTGTCCAGAGGCTCACCACTGCCCATCAGCACGATGTTGTGCACCCGCTCCGGCTGACAGAGCCGGTTGATGAGCGTGGCCATGCCAACCATCTCCCCCGCCCTCAGGTCTCTCAGCTTTCCGCCCAGGGTGCTGGCGCAAAAAGCGCAGCCCATCCGGCACCCCACCTGGGTGGATAAGCATAGGGTCAGCCCGTGACGGTAGCGCATCAATACCCCTTCCACGGTATGATCGCCCTGAAGCGAAAAAAGGTACTTTTCTGTCCCATCAATCCGGGAACGCTGGCGGCTGAGGATGCTGGCCGGCTGGGCAATGGCTGACCCCCGCAAAACATCAAGCAGGCTCCCGGGGAGGTTGCGCATGTCTTCGAAGCCAGCGCCTTTCTTCAGCCATTCTGAAATCTGCCGTGCACGGTAGCCCGGCTCCCCCAGTGCTTTCACATAATTCTCAAGCTCCGGCAATGTCAGCCCCGGCAGCAGCGCTTTTTCCATCATGCTTTCTTAAGCCGGGCGATAAAAAAGCCCTCCATCCCGTCCCGATGGGGCAGCAGCTGCAGGCCGTTCTCTTTACCAAGCGCCCGAATATCCTCCGGAATGCTTGCGGGCAGGGGGTCTGATGTGAACTCGGGGTGTTCCTTCAGGAACCACTCAATTTGCTGGCTGTTTTCCTCTGGCAAAAGGCTGCAGGTGGCATAGACCAGGATGCCGCCCGGTTTTACATATCGGCTGACGGTTCCAAGAAGCCGCCGCTGAAGATCAACCAGTTTAGGCATGTCTTCAGGCTTGAGCCTTTGCTTCACATCAGGCTTCTCGGCCATAACCCCGGTGCCGGAGCAAGGAGCGTCAAGGAGTACGGCATCCATCTCTCCTTCAAATCGCTCCTGATAAACGCTGGCATCCCGCACTGCCGGACGTACATTGTAGATGCGAAGCCTCTCAAGCTGTGCCTCAATCAAACGAACCCGGTGCTCATGCACATCCCAGGCGTGGATGCGGCCTGTGTTCTGCATCAATTCAGCCATCAGGCAGGTCTTGCCGCCCGGTGCGGCGCAAGCGTCCAGGACCCTTGCGCCAATCGCAGGGGCCAAGGCCAAGGCTGCCAGGATGCTCCCTTCTCCTTGAATGGAGAATGTGCCGTCCAGAAAGTGAGTGTCCCTGGCGATAGAAGCGGCACCCGCTATGTGGTACACATCGGGCACCAGCCCGGGCGTCACCTGCCAGACCTTCTTCTTAAGTATTTCCGAAAAATCCTTTTCCGAGATCCTGAGGGTGTTTCGCCGGATAGAAATGCTGTGCTGCTCCCGGCGGTAGGCCGCAATCTGCTCTGCCGTCCCCGCGCCGTAGCCCTCTGTCAGGCGCTCCAGCAACCAAGCGGGCACGGAATAGGTAACACAGAGATAGTTGGGATCGCCCACCTTGGGCCAGGGTATATTCTCCCGTTCGCGGATCAGGGACCGCAGCACCCCATTGACCAGGCCTGTCATGGGCTCAAGGCCCATATCACGCGCCATGTTCACGGCCTCGTTCACCGCGGCGAAGTCCGGAACCTTGTCCATCAAAATCAGCTGGCTGGTGCTCATGCGTAAAAGGTTTAATACCCGGGGTTCCAGTTCTGTCCGGTCCTTCAAAAACTGGTCCAGGGCAAAATCCACCTTGGTAAGGTTTTCCAATGTGGTGTAAACCAAAGCGGTGGCCAGCCTCTTGTCCCGGGGAGCCAGGCTGGTTTGCTGAAACTGCTCGTCCAGCGACAGGGAGGCAAAGCCCTCGTCAATCAGCACGCGGTTCAGGACATTCAACGCTGTACGCCGCGCATCCGGCGAGAGACTGGGTTTTATTGGCACTGCTGGCACAGGCCTAATCCCCTGTGGGCGCGGAGTCCGGGGCGCAAAAGGCCTGTTCTGGCGCATGGGCTGTTCCGGTCCACGCCGCTCAAAGGGCTTTCCTTCCCCCGCAGGCTTAACGTAGGGCCCCTTCGGGTAGGGACGCCCCTCACGGGTTTCCCTTCTTTCAAAAGGCTTCCGCTCTCCCGCTGGTTTACCGTAGGGGTCCTTGTGGTCAGGGCGCTCTTCCCGAGTCTCCCTGCGCTCAAAAGGCTTACGCTCTCCTGCTGGTTTACCATAAGGCCCTTTGCGGGCGGGGCGCTCTCCCTGGCGCTCCCTGCGCTCAAAAGGCTTCCGTTCTCCCGCTGGTTTACCGTAGGGGCCCTTGTAGTCAGGACGTTCTTCCCGAGGCTCCCCGCGCTCAAAAGGCTTTCGCTCTCCTGCTGGTTTGCCGTAGGGGCCTTTGTGGGCAGGACGCTCCCGTTCCGGGGCGCGCTTCACAAAAGGCTGATCACCTGCTGGTCTCTCCCGATGGGGTTTCCGGCTGTCCTGTCCATCCATTTATGCTTCTCCGTTCATCCACTGTGCGCCCGCTGGAAGAGGGTGTCCCCTGAGGAAAGCCTCCGGCGCCATACTCCTGCCGCCTGGCACCTGCATCTCCTTCACGCGCACTGCTCCGCGTGCTGCCGCGATCAGCAGGCCTTCCCTGGCGTCGGCCAGCAGAATTTCCCCAGGCGCGCCCAAATCGTCCACTGCCTCTGCCCTGTGGAATTTGATCCACCCCCAAGGAGAATTCGAGTACGCAGAGGGCCAGGGGTTTACCCCGTGGATCAGGTTCACGATGTCCCTGGCTGTTATCTCCCAGCCAATCAGACCATGCTCCCGTTTCAGAAGGGGGTAATAGCTCATGCTGTCCTCATCCTGCTTTTCCCTTGGGCAGTTGCCCTTTACCAGGGCATCAATAGTTTGTATCAGGAGGTTCGCACCCAGAAGCGCCAACCTGTCCGTCAGCTCCCCGGCGGTCTCTCCAGGCATAATATCCGTTCGTGCCTGGAGAAGGATGTCTCCCGTATCTATCCCGGCATCAGTCATCATGGTGGTGACACCGGTTTCCCGCTCCCCATTGATAATCGCCCATTGTACAGGGGAAGACCCCCGGTATTTGGGCAAGAGCGATGCGTGTACATTCACCGTGCCCATAACGGGGATGTCCAGAATCTCCTGGGAGAGTATCTGGCCAAAAGCCGCTGTCACACACAATTCCGGTGAAATTTCCCTTAAGGCATCCACCCCCTCCGAACGGATGCGCCGGGGCTGATGAACGGGGAGGCCATGCTGCTTTGCCATTATTTTTACCGGGGTTTCCTGCACTTTGCCGCCCCGGCCCCTTGGCTTGTCCGGCTGGGTAAAGACGGCGGCCACTTCATGCCCGCCTGCAATCAACGCCCTGAGCGAAGCGGCTGCGTATTCCGGTGTCCCCATAAAGACGATACGCATTACACTGCCTGGCTGCGCGCCCCGCGCCTGGGGCGAGCCTCATCGGCCGGCGTTATTTCGCGTGCCCCGTCCTCTTCTTCATCTTCCTCAAAGACCTCGTATTCCATCCTGTCCACGTAGAGAACGCCGTCCAGATGGTCAATTTCGTGCTGAATGGCCCGTGCCAGAAGACCCTCGGCCGGCAGCTCGAAAAATTTCCCGGTCTTGTCCTGCGCCCTGAGGGTTAGTTTTTCACTGCGTGTCACAAACCCCCTGCGGCCAGGCACGCTTAAGCAACCTTCCACCATGCCGGCTTCGCCCTCTGAGGCGATAATCTCAGGATTTACAAGCTCTATCAGCCCCTCCCCAACATCGATAACCACCAGGCGCCTGAGGATGCCCACCTGGGAGGCAGCCAGACCTACGCCATTGGCCTCATACATGGTATCCGCCATATCGCGCAGAATCAATGACAGGCGGGCGTCAAATTTTGCAATGGGGCGGCATTTGGTCCTGAGTTCTTTGGCCCCGATGGTGTAAATACGTTTTCTGGACATGGTGCTTGTGTTTCCTCCGTGTAGTGTCAGGCCAGACTGGCCGGGTTTATTTCCAAGTTTACCCGGCAGGGCCAGGTTTCTTCCGCTAAATCTTTTAAAAACTGCAGCACTTCATCGCTTTCCGGGTGTGCCAGGAGTTTCAGGAAGACCTGAGCGCGGTTTTGCCCCGCTATGCGCTTGATGGGAGAATCGTCCTCCCGGAAGAAAATCACCCGCCGCTTCAGGCGCGGCTTTTCCGCGAGCATTTCCCTTATCCGGGTATGCAGTGCGCCCGACACCTCACGCGCCCGGCTCGCCTGGCTGGATTCGGCCAACAGACGCACCAGCATGGTAAAAGGCGGATAGAGCTTCTGCCTGCGCCTGGCGAACTCCTGGTTAAAAAACGCGCGGTAGTCCTGGGCAGCTGCTGCCTGAATAGCAAAGTGCTCCGGCTTATAGGTCTGGATAATGACCTCCCCGGGGCGGTCCGACCGGCCGGCGCGGCCGGCCACCTGGGTCAGCAGTTGGAATGTGCGCTCTTCCGACCGGTAGTCCGGCAAATTCAGCGACAGGTCTGCCAGTACCGCTCCAACCAGCGTCACCTGGGGAAAATCAAGCCCCTTGGCAATCATCTGGGTTCCCACCATGATACGCGCCTGCCCGGAACGGAAGCGGTCCAGGAGCGCTTGATGGGCATTCTTGCCGCTGGTAGTATCCAGGTCCATGCGCACTGTTTCCACCTGAGGATAGCGCTTTCTCAGCTCCTCCTCCACCTTCTGGGTGCCAATGCCAAAAGGCTTGATAAACTTGCTGCCACAGGCTGGGCAGATTTCAGGCAGGGCCTGCGTCAGTCCGCAGTAGTGGCAGCGCATTACACGGTCCTGCTGGTGGTAGGTCATCTTCACATCGCATTGGGGACAGGGAAGCACAAAGCCGCACTTACGGCATAGCACCCCGGGCGCATAGCCCCTGCGATTGAGAAAGATCATGGCCTGCTGCCCAGCCTGCATACAGGCGTCAAGGCGGGCCTGAAGGAGTGTGGAAAACATGCCCCGGTTCCCAAGCCTCAATTCCTCCCGCATGTCCACCACCGTCACCTCAGGCAGTACGCTTGCCCCCACGCGTTTTGGCATTTCAAGCAGCATATAGTCCCCCCGCACAGCCTTGGCAAAGGAAAGGATGCTGGGGGTGGCGCTGGCCAGGATTACCGCGGCACCCTCCCGCCCGGCACGGGACAAAGCGATTTCCCGGGCATCATAGGCGGGGGCATTCTCCGCCTGATAGCTGGGCTCATGCTCCTCATCCACCACAATCAGCCCCAGGCGCTCCACAGGCGCGAACACCGCACTCCTGGCACCGATAACCACCCGGGCCTGTCCCCGGCGCACCCTGCGCCACTCATCAAAGCGTTCCCCTGCGGACAAACGGGAGTGCATGACTGCCCCCACATCGCCAAATCTACCCCGGAACCAACTCACCATCTGTGGTGTCAGAACGATCTCGGGGATCAACACGATGGCACCCTTTCCCTCTTTCAGGCATTCCTTGACGGCACGGATGTAGACTTCAGTCTTTCCGGAACCCGTGATTCCGTGGAGCAAAAAAGAGCCGGCGCCTCGCTTCACCGCCGGAAGGATTTCGCCCAGCACCTCCTCCTGCTCAGGGGTAAGCACCGGTTCCGGCTGATTAAGCTCGCCGCCCATGAAAGGCTGGCGCAGCACTTCCTGGCCCGCCACCTCCACCAGGCCTTTCTCCTCAAGAACACGAAGGGCAGGCAGGGGATCCCGCGCCAGGGCTTTCAGTTCGCTCACTGGGTGGGACAGGCCGTCTGATAAGAGCTGCAAAAGCAGCCTGCGCTTTGGCGAACGGGTTTCGCTTTTCGCCGCCGCCTCCACTTGATCAGGCGAAATCCGGATTTTCGCTGCCAGCTCAGTCTTTATGCGCACGCGCCCGGCGCGCATTTCAGCGGGCAACATCAGCCTGAGGGACAGGGCCAGAGGGCAATGCCGCTGGATGCTTATCTCCCTCGCCAGCTCCACAAGGGGCGGCAGCAGAGCCGGATAATCCTCAAGGGGCGCTGTAATAGGCTTGACCCGGTCCTCTTCCAGGTCCGTACCTTCAGTGAGGGCAATCACATAACCCTCCAGCTGCCGATGGCCGAAGGGCACTTCCACCCTTGCGCCAGGCTGAAGCGGCATGCCCTCCGGTACCCGGTATGTAAAGACCCGGTCTGTGTCAGAAACGGCAATATCAACAATCACCTGGGCGTAGCGCCCGGTCTCCGGCATCGCTATTCCTCCGCCGGAGCGCTGATGTTCTTCACCTCATCCAGAATGCGATCCGCCAGCTCCCGTTTGGCCATCTTGGGAAGCTTGCTGAGAGAAGCGGGCCTGACAATGGTGGCGATGTTGGTGTTTACGTTAAAACCCGCTCCGGGCTGAGTGACATTGTTCAGCACGATGAAGTCAAGGTTCTTACCCAGCAGCTTCCTGCGCGCATTTTCAATGAAGTTCTCCGTTTCCGCGGCAAAACCCACGAAAATCTGCCCCGGCAACTTGTTTTGACCGATGGCCTGGGCCACATCCCGGTTGGGCACCAAATTGAGGGCCAGGCCTTCGCCGCCTTTCTTTTTCAGCTTCTCTCCCGAAATCTCCCGGGCCCGGTAGTCCGCAGGCGCCGCCGCCTGGATCACCACATCCACGGCAGGGACACGCTCCACCATGGCCTCATAGAGGTCTTGGGTGGTGGTGATATTGACCATTTCTGCGCCGTGCACACCAGGCAAGTCCACAGGCCCCGTCACCAGGGTAACCTCGGCTCCCCGGGCAAGGGCTGCCTGGGCAATAGCGTAGCCCATCCTGCCACTGGAGTAGTTGGTAAGGTAACGCACCGGGTCAAGGGGCTCCCGGGTGGGGCCAGCGGTGACAAGTACCTTTTTGCCTTCAAAGTCGCGGGCAGCCGATAAGAGCTGCAGGCATTCCCCGGCGATTTCCTGGGGCTCAGACATACGGCCGGGACCCACATCCCCACAGGCCAGCCATCCGCCATCCGGGCCTATGGTGATCACGCCACGATCAATCAGGATCCGCAGGTTTTCCTGTGTGGCGGGATGCTGATACATGACGGTGTTCATGGCCGGCGCTAGCAAAACGGGCGCTGTGGTGGCCAGCAAGGTGGTGGTCAGCATATCGTCAGCCAGCCCATGGGCCAATTTGGCGATTACATTGGCCGTAGCGGGTGCAATGACCACAAGGTCAGCAGCTTTGGCCAAGGCGATGTGGGCAACCTCATGGCTGTTAAGAACACGAAATGTATCCGTTGCCACCGGATTTTGAGACAGCACTTCCAGCGTCACGGGCTGCACCATTTTCATGGCGCTGGATGTCATCATTACATGGACGTCGGCCCCAAATTTCTTCAGGCGTGACACCAGCTCACATGCTTTATATGCCGCGATCCCCCCTGTGACGCCCACCAGAATGGTTTTTCCGGCAAGGGGTTTCATTTCAGTCCTCGTCCTCCAGGTTGCGGTGGAAGGTTACCAGGCCCCTCTCGATCTCTTCAATGGCAATGGCAATGGGCTTTTTGCCTTCCCGCTCCAGAAGCGGCTGGGCGCCCTCAATCAACTGGCGTGAGCGCTTGGACACCATCATGACCAGCGTATAGGTGCTGTCCGCGCGTTTGGTCAAGGTTTGGATGCCTGGTTCGTTTATAGCCATTTAATGTTCTCCTTTGATGTTATCCGCGTGCCTGGTTCATCTCTTCGGAGATTTCAGGCAGGTAGCGAAGCGTTCGTTGACGTTCGGCGGTGACGATGCATTGAAGCCTGGACAGGGCTGTATCAAGATCGTCATTGATCAGGGCATAGCAGTAATTCCTGCATCTCTTTATCTCCGCCCGGGCATTGAAAAGCCTTTTCTCAATCTCCATGGCGTCATCGGTGTTGCGAGTGTGAAGGCGTTGCTCCAGTGCCTGAAAACTTGGCGGCAAAACGAATACAGATACGGCTTCCGGCAAACTTTTCATTACGCTTGCGGCGCCCTGGGAATCCACATCCAAAAGGATATCCTGCCCCGCTTCCAGAGCGTCCTGTACCGGTTTGCGCAAGGTGCCATAGCGATGGTCGTGCACAGTGGCGTACTCAAGAAACGCGCCAGCCTCAAGCAGTTCATCAAAGGCTGCTTCTGTAAGAAAGTGGTAGTGGACACCGTCCACTTCCCCCTCTCTTGCCGGCCGCGTGGTGGCGCTGACAGAAAAGGCGATATTCCCATCCTGTTTGATCAGCCGCTCACACAGAGTGCCTTTCCCCGTTCCCGAAGGGCCGGAAATGATAATCAGCATGCCGCGGCGCTTTTGTGCCATAACAATCTCCCGATTTTTCATTATTCCACGTTCTGTATCTGCTCCCGCAGTTTTTCCGCTTGCGCTTTGCAGGCAAGGCCCAGGCGGGTGACCTGGAGCGTGGCGGATTTTGAGCAGACTGTATTGGCCTCCCGGTTCATCTCCTGCGCCAGGAAGTCCATCTCACGGCCCACTGGGGTGGTGTTCATCAACAATTGGGCCATTTGGTCACAATGGGCCAAAAGACGGGCGATCTCCTCGGTGATGTCACATTTGTCGGCAAACAACGCCACTTCCTGCGCCAGGCGCTGGGGCTCCACCATAATGTCAGGTAAAGTACTCAGGCGCTTTATCAGCTTGTCATAGGCTAATGCCGGCTGGTTAGGCGCTTCTTCCCGAAGGGCAACTGCTGATTCCTTAAGTTCTGCAAGGAGGCTGGTCAGCGTTATCTTCAATTGTTCCCCCTCCCGCTCCCGGTCCTCAAGGGCTGCCTGGCAGGCAGCGTCCACCGCCTCATTCACTGCGGTTTGGAGAGCTTCCGGCTCTTCCTCAAGGGGAACCAGATTAAGTACTTCCGGCAGCGACAGCAGGGTGCTCAACTTGATTCCAGCCTTCAAGTTCACCGCCTGTGCCACCTGCTGGGCCGCCTCAAAATACTCCTGTGCCAAAGGCAGGTTGGCGCTCACCAGAGCGGCTTGGATCCCGCCATGGTCATGGGTCACCGTCAGGGAGACAGCTCCCCGGGAAAACGCTTGGGAAAGCCGCTTGCGAAGCGGGATTTCCAGCGCCGACATGGTCCTTGGCAGCCGCAGCGTCAGGTCCAGAAAGCGGTGATTCACAGCCTTGACCTCAGCCGAGACCATCTTTCCGCCGGAAGCGGACTGCCCCCGTCCGTAACCTGTCATACTGCGCATCCCAATACCTCCCTTACCATATGGGAGTATACCACGCTTCTCACATTCTGCAAAGCCGGGATGGCATATCTGGATGCCCGTTATGCCCATGGAAATCAATGCCGCAAGCCTTGACGGCAAACGCACATCGGGGTATACTTTTACTATTCCTTGGTTGAGGGAGTCCCACCTTAAGGGCACCACCCCAAAGAGAGGTGCGCCATGGCTGGAAGCGCGCCGGGCAGGGTCTTCAAAGGCACCATCTCCGGACAGGGACGTACAGCGCACGATACAGCGCCTAGAGCGGCCGGGCAACCGGCAATGCGGGTGGAACCGCGGAGAAGAACATCCGTCCCGATTTGGGAGGGTGTGTTTTTTTAGGAGGGAATTATGCTGATCAAGGTAAACGGCAGGCAAAAGGAATTTGCGCCGGGCACGAACGCCATGGATATTTTGAAGGAGTTGGCTCCGGACGCCGGCAAAGGCGCGGTTGCCGCCCGGCTAAACGGCGAACTGGTGGAGCTGATGCGCCCGATCCAGGATAGCGGGGAACTCTCCCCCATCGGCTTTGAGGACGACGGGGCCCGCCATGTGCTGCGCCACACCGCCAGCCATGTCCTGGCAAGCGCCGTCAAAAATCTGTTCCCGAATACTCAACTTGCCATTGGACCTGCAATCGACAACGGCTTCTATTACGATTTTGACATGAAGGAAGTGCTCACACCGGAGGATCTGCCGAAAATCGAAAAAGAGATGCAGCGCATCATCAAAAGAAACCACCGGGAGGAGCGCTTTACCCTGCCCAGGGATGAAGCGATCCAGCTCATGGAGGCGCGCGGTGAGCCCTACAAGGTCGAGCTGATCAATGACCTTCCTGAGGATGCGGAGCTTTCCTTCTACCGCCAGGGCGATTTTATCGACCTTTGCGCGGGCCCCCATGTTCCTTCCACCGGGCGCATCAAAGCCTTCAAGCTCACCAGCCTGGCCGGTGCCTACTGGCGGGGCAGCGAAAAAAATAAAATGCTCCAGCGCGTCTATGGTACCGCTTTCACTGATAAAGAAGAACTGGAAGCATACCTGAAGCAGATTGAGGAGGCCAAAAAGCGGGATCACCGCAGGCTTGGCCGGGAACTGGACCTCTTTGACCTGATGGACGAGGGGCCTGGCTTCCCTTTCTTCTACGCCAAGGGAATGGTACTCAGGAATATCCTCGAAAATTACTGGCGGGAAATCCATCGCAAGGCTGGGTATGATGAGATCAAAACCCCGCTCATCCTCGCCCGTTCCCTGTGGGAGAAGAGCGGCCACTGGGAAAACTATCGGGAAAATATGTACACTTTGAAAATCGATGATGAGGATTACGCCATCAAGCCCATGAACTGCCCCGGCGGTATCCTGGCATACAAACGCCGGCTGTGGAGCTACCGGGACCTTCCCGTGCGCGTGGGCGAACTGGGCCTTGTGCACCGGCATGAAAAATCAGGAGCCCTGCACGGCCTGATGCGTGTTCGTTCCTTCACCCAGGACGACGCCCACCTGTACATGACGCCGGAGCATATCAAGGATGAGATCATAGGGGTCTACAAACTGAATGACCGGGTGTACAAGGCTTTTGGCTTCCCCTACAAAGTGGAGCTGTCCACCCGTCCCGAAAAGAGCGTGGGCACGGATGAGATGTGGGCGCTATCCACCCAGGCGCTCAAGGATGCACTGGACGAACTGGCGGTACCCTACACCATCAATGAAGGCGACGGCGCATTCTATGGCCCAAAGATCGATTTTCACCTGCAGGACAGCCTGGGCCGCAGCTGGCAATGTGGCACTCTGCAGCTTGACATGAACCTGCCGGAGCGCTTTGGCATGGAATATGTGGGACCTGACGGTGAAAAACACAGGCCTGTTATGATTCACCGCACCGTGCTGGGCTCCATGGAACGCTTCATCGGCATCCTCACTGAGCATTTTGCGGGCGCCTTTCCCCTGTGGCTGGCGCCGCTCCAGGCCAGGATCCTCACCATCACTGACCGGGCGGATGAAGCGGCACGCAAACTCAGGGATGAGATGGACGAAGCCGGCTTGCGGGTGGAATTGGATTTGCGCAATGAGAAAATCGGCTTCAAGGTGCGGGAGGCTCAGATGATGAAGGTCCCCTATATGCTGGTCATCGGCGACCGGGAGGCTGAGGAGGGCACTGTGTCTGTGCGCACTCGCCTGGGCGACACCATCAACGGCGTCAGCCATGAAAAGCTGATCGGCATCCTGAAGCAGGAGAATAACAGCCACGCCCTTGAGCAAGCTTTCAAGAAGGAGGGCTGAGAGCCCTTTACAAATGCACCGGGATCCGCCGTAAAATGCGCCGGCTCCTTTTCTTTGTGGCGTTTATGGATTCGGCGCGAAGGGGTATAATGGGGCGGGCTTAATAAGCCCAATGGAGGTAAAAATGCCCAAATCAAAAAAGCAGGATACGGATATGAGCCAGGAGATGGCATCACTTCTGCACCAGCAGATATGGGAAACGCTCCCCAAGGAGCAGGAAGCGGATTTGAAAGACCGGATCACGCAAACCGCCCGGCAGCGGGGGGTGCCCCTGTCAAACCCCATCTCCCCCCACCAGCACCATGCCGATAACCAGGTGATGATCCAGTATTTCGAGTGGATGCTGCCCGATGACGGCCAGCACTGGAACCGCATGGGTGACGATGCGGAGCACCTGAAGAGCCTTGGCGTTGGCGGTGTGTGGATGCCCCCCTTCTGCAAGGCCACCGATACCAACGACGTGGGCTATGGTGTTTATGACCTGTTTGACCTGGGCGAGTTTGACCAGAAGGGTGCTGTGCGTACAAAATACGGCACCAAGGATGAGCTGAAAGCCGCTATCTCGGCCCTGCACAACCACGGCATCCAGGCCTACGGGGACGCTGTGCTCAACCATAAAGCGGGCGCTGATGCGTCCGAGATCTTCCAGGTCATCAAGGTAAACCCTGAAAACCGCCAGGAGGAAATCAGCGAGCCTTTTGATGCGGAGGGCTGGACCAAGTTTACCTTCCCGGGCCGCAAGGGCAAGTACTCCCCCTTCCAATGGAATTTCCACCACTTCAACGGCATCAACTTCGACCAGCGCACAGGCGAATCCGCCATCTTCCGAATTCTGGGGGAGAACAAGGCCTTTTCAGGAAATGTCAGCGATGAACACGGCAACTTCGACTACCTCATGTTCGCCAACATCGATTACCATAACAAAGATGTCATTGATGAAACCCTGCGCTGGGGCGAGTGGGTGGTGAAGGAACTGGACCTCGACGGCCTGCGCATGGACGCCATCAAGCACATCGACGCCAACTTCATGGAGGTATTTGTGCGCCATGTGCGCCTAAACGCCCCTAAGCCCCTGTATTTCGTGGGCGAATACTGGCACGCGGATGACGATATCCTAAGCGAATATCTCAAAACGACTGAGGACCTGATGGCGCTGTTTGATGTGGCGTTGCATTTCCGCTTTGTGGAGGCTGCCGACAAGGGCAAGGATTTTGACCTGCGCACCATCTTCGACGATACCCTCATCTCCCGCCATGTCCTCTCCTGCGCCACCTTTGTGGACAACCATGATTCCCAGCCCGGCCAGGCGCTGCAAAGCTGGGTGCAGGACTGGTTCAAGCCCCTGGCCTACGCCCTGATCCTGCTGCGCCAGGACGGGTACCCCTGCGTTTTCTATGGAGACTATTACGGCATCGGAGGCGATGAGCCCATCCCCGGCAAACAGAATACTTTGGACAAGCTCCTAGCCGCCCGCCTCCACCACGCCTATGGCGAGCAGGTGGACTATTTCGACCACCCCAACGCCATCGCCTGGGTACGCCTGGGTGATGAGGCCCATGGGAACAGCGGATTGGCTTGCGTCATCACCAATGGTGAAGACACAGCCAAACGCATGTGCCTTGGGGACCTGAATGCGGGCACAGTTTGGCGGGATATCACCGGAAGTTATTCCGAGCCGGTTGTGCTGGATGAGGGCGGCTGGGCGGATTTCCCCTGCAAGGGCGGCTCCTTGAGCGTTTGGATAAAAGCATAGGGCCTTGTCGCTGGCTATTTCAATGATTTGGGCGGATTGTGATCAGTTGATTCAAAAATGAATCAACATATCTTCAATGAGCTGATCGTACCGGGATACCGGCAAAGGCTCTGGCCGAAATGGGCCCGTGAAGCCGGCAAACGAAAACCCTTCAGCTATCAATGCGGGACTACCGCCGGACAGGGCAAACGAAAATGGGTTCTGGAGAAAGGACCGGCGGCGTATGGCGAAAACGAATTGCTGGTCTTTATCCATGTTGTCATGTACATCAAGGAGTCCGTCCGCTCCCCGAAAAGAGCGGATGTGGGGCGGGGGATTCTGGCGTTGGACAGGTAGCGGGCACAAGTTCGGATGAAGTATTGCGCAAACTCCTGGTTGTGTAGAAAATTAGTGGCGAAAACAGCGGTAACGGCTTTCCTGTCTGCCTATATGACACAGCCATCTCGGAGGCCATTACAAGGGAAGAAGAAATCAAAAGCGTACTACTCCAAGTGCAAACGGGTGCCTGGAACGGTGGTCTATGCCTTCATCAATGGCCTATGCCGGGCCTGTAAACAGACCGGATTGTGGCGTTTTGATACCTCGTCCAGGACTAAAACCTAATAGCTGGGGCTGGTCCTGCCCTCGGTGCTAATCCCTATTGCGGAGAAAACAAAGCATATTATCCAACCTGGTGAAGAAATTTTCCGACGGACATTCCGCTCTCTCAGGAAACCTGGGGGCTCCGGTTTTGACGATATTAATGTCTCCTTCAATGTGTTCTTGATATTACTGCCAAAACCCGGATACTCCGCAAAGCTGATGATTGCGCTGCAAGAATTGGGAATCTGCCCGGAGGGCATCGGCATGGCGATCACCAAGCCCGCCTTTTCCTCCAACCAACGCAAAATCATCAGGGTTATGATGGAGCGCAAAAGGGGGGCGTGCATATGCCCGTTAACGGCTTTAGCGCGGGCTGCTCCTCTTTCGCCGGGAAAAGCGCGAGTTCGCCGATAGCTTCAGGATTGGCAGGTTCTTCATCAGCTAGCTGATGCCCCCCCTGGCCCAAAAAACCATCATCCAGGATATCCTGTCCATCACCCGATGGCTCAAGCAAGCTTCCATTTCGGGGGGAGTGGAATATGAGCATCTGTTCTGGCTGCCTAAGGATGATGGCTCTGACATGGCGCAGGGATACCTGACAACTATCCACAAGAGGAAGAGGCTGCGATCACGCTGCCTAAAAACCAGGAAACCCTGCCGCGATAAGCAGCACCCGCTGATTGCGCACATTAAAACGCGCCGCGTGCCGGAACACCTGTTCCAGTTGCGACGCGTCCTTATAATGAAATCAGCCTTTCCCTAAGCTTTCCTGACGCTTAAACTGGCGGCCTTCCCATTGATATCCCAATCCTGAGTGTGGGACCCTTCCGGCGCCGGGATGTTTTCCAGGGAAACCGCCAGCACTACATCCTTCACCAACTGCGCCCAGCCCTTAAGGGCCTGGTCTACCTCGGCTTCCGCCTGGTAAGTGACATGCACCCGGTCGGTCACCTCAAAGCCAGCATCCTTACGCATGGTTTGCAGCTTGCTGATTACCTCACGGGCATAGCCCTCGCTGATCAGACCATGCGTCAGCACTGTATCCAGCGCCACGGTCACGCCGCGTTCCTCATTGGACACCAGGCCTTCCTTCTGAGTGGTCTCCACAAGCACATCATCCTGATTGAGCGTTATCTCTTCCCCCTCCAGGTTCAACACCAGGCTGCCACCCCGTTTAAAGGCCGCAACCGCGGCCACGCCATCGGTTTCCGCCAGGATTTTGGACACCTGGCCTAACTTCTTCCCAAATCGCGGTCCCAGGGTGCGCAGCTGGGGCTTGAGCTTGTAGCCTGTGAAAGCACTTGCTTCCTCAGTGAACACCACTTCCTTCACATTCAGTTCGTCCCGTGCCAGTTCACCGTACACCTCGTCGAACGCCGCGCCGCGCACCAGAATTTTGGCAGCGGGCTGGCGCACTTTCATCCCTGCCAGGTTGCGGCAGGCACGGCCCAGTTGAACGACTTCCAGGAGCGCCTTCATTTGCAACTCCATCTCCAGGTCCACCATCCTCCCGTCATAGCCAGGAAACCCGCACAAATGAACAGATTCGGGCGCTTTTTCGTTAACCGAGCGGACCATGTTCTGATAGATGGCCTCTGCCATAAACGGCGTAAAAGGCGCAATCAGCCGGGAGAGCGTCTCCAGCACGGTGTATAGCGTGGCGAAGGCGGCCTGCTTGTCTCCCGCCATTCCCTTGCCCCAGAAACGGGCGCGGCCGCGCCGGACATACCAGTTTGACAGGTCATCCACCAGGCTCTCAATAGCGCCGGCGCTCTCTGGAATCCGGTATTCGGCCAAACCTTCGTCCACTGCTTTAATGGTGGAGTGCAGGCGGCTGAGAATCCAACGGTCCATCAGTGTCAGTTCCACTCCCGCCAGTGGTGTATCCCCAGGAGCATAACCATCGATATCTGCATAGAGGATGTAGAAGGCATAGGTATTCCAAAGCGTTCCCATAAACCTTCGCTGCGCTTCGCTCACCGCTTCATCGTAGAAGCGGCTGGGCAGCCAGGGCGCGCCCGCCGTATAGAAATACCATCGAACAGCGTCCGCTCCCTGTTTGTTGATGACGCTCCACGGATCCACCACATTGCCCAGGTGTTTGGACATTTTATGGCCGTCCTTGTCCTGCACATGCCCCAGCACCAGGCAGTTCTCAAAGGACGCACGCCCGAACACCAGGGTACCGATGGCCAGCAGAGAATAGAACCATCCCCGGGTTTGATCCACAGCCTCCGAGATAAAATCCGCCGGGAAACGGTCTTCAAATTCCTGCTGGTTCTCAAAGGGGTAATGCCACTGGGCATAAGGCATGGCGCCGGAATCATACCAGCAATCAATAACTTCTTTGGTGCGGTGCATGGCTCCGCCGCACTCAGGGCACACAAGCACCACCCGGTCAATGTAAGGGCGATGCAGTTCAGGCAAATCTTCCTGGGTGATGGGCTGCTTGCTCATCTCCTCCATTTCTCTGCGGCTGCCCACCACATGCATGTGCCCGCTCTGGCAAAGCCATACCGGAAGGGGTGTACCCCAGTAGCGTTCCCGGGACAATGCCCAGTCCACCACATTCTCAACGAAGTTGCCCATGCGGCCTTCCCTGATGTTTTCCGGATACCAATTGATGGCGCGGTTATTGGCTACCAGCTCGTCCTTGACATCAGTCATCCGGATAAACCATCCCGCCCTGGCGTAATACATCAGCGGTGTGTCACAACGCCAGCAATGGGGGTAGTTATGCTTGTAGAGAGCGCGCTTCTGCAGCAGCCCCCGTTCCTTCAGGTTTTTTAGAATCAGCGGATCGGCGTCCTTGATGAAAGTATCCTGCCAGGGAGTATCCTCAACAAACTTGCCCTGGGCGTTCACCAACTGTACAAAGGGTAATCCCCTCTCACGCCCGATGCGCGCGTCATCCTCGCCAAAGGCCGGCGCGATATGCACGATGCCGGTGCCATCAGAGAGTGACACGTAGTCGTCTTCCACCACATACCAGGCTTTTTCAGCGGGGCTTGCCAGGTTCCACAGCGGCTCATAGGCCAGGTCCAAAAGCTCGCTCCCTTTCATGGTGGACATGTCTGTCATACGGCCGCGCTGTTCTTCATCAAAGAGCGAAGGCATAAGCGCTGTGGCCATAATCAGAGTGTCCCCGTCAAGGGTAAGCCGGGTGTATTCCTCCTTGGCGTTCACGCACAGGGCTACATTTGACGGCAAGGTCCAGGGTGTGGTGGTCCAGGCCAGCAGGTAGGTGCTCTCCTCCCCCTTGACAGGAAAACGCACATAAGCCGAATACTCTTCAATCTCCTGATAGCCCTGGGCTACCTCATGGCTCGAAAGTGCCGTGCCACAGCGGGGACAATAGGGTACTACCTTGTGCCCGCGGTAGAGCAGGCCTTTGTCCGCGATCTGCTTCAGGCTCCACCAGACTGATTCAATGTAGGTGTCATAATAGGTGACATAGGCCTTATCCATATCCACCCAAAAGCCAACACGCCCGGACATGTCCTCCCATTCCTGCTTATACTTCCAGACTGACTTTTTGCACTCCTGGATGAATGGCTCAATGCCATAGGCTTCAATCTGCTCCTTGCCATCAAGGCCCAGTTTCTTTTCCACCTCCAGCTCCACAGGAAGCCCATGGGTGTCCCAACCGCCGATGCGGAAAACCTCCTTGCCTTTCATGGCATGGTAGCGGGGAATCAGGTCCTTCATCGCCCGTGTCACCACATGGCCGATGTGGGGCTTGCCGTTCGCTGTGGGTGGACCCTCGTAGAAGGTAAAGCGTTCTTTTCCCTGATTTTGCTTCAGGCTCTTTTCCACGATGCCATTATCTGCCCAAAACCGGGCGATCTCCTTCTCCCGGGAGACGAAGTCCATGTCTGTGGGGACTCTCTGGTACATAGGTATCCTCCAGAATAAAAATACCGCCCCTTTGGGACGGAAGACCGCGGTACCACCCAAGTTGGCGCACCGCGCCCGCTTGCTGCCTGTAACGGTGGCTGCCGTGGCGGATTAGGCCATGCTCCGGGGTGATCTGGCAAAGGGCCGTATCCGCCGGGCTCTCACCCTCCCCGGCTCGCTTGAGGGCATTTCCCCCCGCCCGTCCCCATCAACGCCTGCCCATTATGCATCATCCAAACGAGTTTGTAAAGGCAGCGAAGCGGATTTGACGCCTATTTGGCCTCCAAACAGACGCGGCGAATCCGTGGGTTTATGCCTGCTTGCCAGCCTCACGAACCGCCCTGTACTGCGATTCTCCGCCGGAAAGGTTATAGGCGCGCTTGAATCCCGATGCAATCAGGATGTTCTGCGCGGCGTTTCCGGTAGTCCCGGAATTACAGTAGGTGACGGTCAATCTGTCTTTTTCGAGCGCTTGACAGGCGTCCCGCAGCTTTTCATGGGGAATGCTGGCAGCATCCTCAACATGGCTTTTTGTGTAGCTCTCCGGCTTGCGTGTATCGATGATGTTTATCTTCTCCCCTTTTTCCATAGCGCTGTCCAACTCCTCCGCCGTAATGAGCTCGCGCCCCCGGTTGAGCGCGCCGTCCATCACCATGCCCACATAATGCACCGGATCCCGGGTGGTGGAGAAGGGCGGGGCGTAGGCCAGGTCCAGGTGTTCCAGATCCTCCACTTTTGCCCGGTAACTTAGCGTTGTAGCCAGTACATCAATCCGCTTGTCAACGCCATCGGTGCCCACAATTTGAGCGCCCAGAAGCTGACCGGTTTCCTTATCAGCCACGGCCTTGATGGTCATCTTTCCACCGGGCATGTAGCTGGTCCTGGCAGATTTGGCAATATGGCTGACAGACACCCGGAATCCCATCTCCTGTGCTTCCCGCTGGGTCAAACCCGTCTGCGCGATGGAAAGGTCAAACAGGCGCATGATGCTGGTGCCCAATACCCCGTGGAAGCGCAGGGAGCCTCCCGTCACGGCATCCCCAGCGATGCGGCCGGTTTTGTTGGCGGTGGTCCCCAAAGGATACCACACCGGCTTGCCGGTGAGAGAACTGAACATCTCGATACAGTCACCGCAGGCATAAATATCCGGGTCGCTGGTTCTCATATCGGTCCCGACCCTGATGGCGCCAGTCTCCCCAATGTCAAGGCCTGCCTCCTTTGCCAGCGAAACATTGGGTTTTACCCCAGTGGATACCAGCACGAAATCCGCGGGAATCTGCTGGCCATCATCCAGCAAAACCTGGTTTGCTGTGATTTCCTGCGCTGTGGCGCCAGTATAGACCGCGATGCCCTCCTCCTCCAGACGCCTCTGAATGTGCACGGCCATGTCATTGTCCATCATTGGCATCACCTGGGGCAGTTTCTCAATGATAGCGATGGGAATATTCAGTTTATGCAGGCTTTCGGCCATCTCAAGCCCAATAAAACCGCTGCCGATGATGGCGGCCGATTTGGGCTTTTTGGCCTGAATAAAGGCGTTGATGGCCAGCATGTCCCCCATGGCGCGCAGGGAGAACACATGGCCCTGCTCCAACCCTTTTATGGAAGGCGCCACAGCATATGCCCCGGTGGCAATGATGAGCTTGTCATAGTGGTCCATAAACACCTGTCCCGTCTTCAGGTTGGTAACCGCCAGCGTTTTGCCTTTGGGTTCCAGGCCGGTTACCTGGTGTTCCGTGAAAATGCCCACATTGTATTTCTCCCTGAAGAAGGCTGCATCCCGCGGAAATAGCGCTTCTGCTTTCTCCACCTCCCCTGAGAGGTAGTAGGGCATCCCGCACCCGGAGTAGGAAATATGGCGGTCCTTTTCATAAACTACGATCTCCGCCTTTTCATCATTCCGCCTGGCCTTTGCCGCGGCTGAAGTTCCCGCCGCCACGGCACCAATCACTGCAATGCGCATACATACCTCCAAAGCCGCCGGCTTCTATCCCACAGGAATGGGCTTACCCAAGCCACCCTTTCCCTGTGAATATACCCACGGGAGGCTTTGCGTTTTCTGGACGCAAGGTGCCTCACCAAAAAGAAAAATCTTTGAAAATTATACCTTCAAAGATTTTGTGGTACCTCCGACGGGACTCGAACCCGTGTTGCCGCCTTGAGAGGGCGGTGTCCTAACCGCTAGACCACGGAGGCAGATGGCTGGGGAACTAGGATTTGAACCTAGACTATACGAGTCAGAGTCGTAGGTGCTGCCGTTACACCATTCCCCATCACATGATGGCGCAAGCAGGATTATATCCAAGGGGTGAGGTCTTGTCAAGCAAAAACGGCGCGAATAACATTTAATATATGAACGGATTCACCAAAGAAAGACCCTGTGCGTACACAGGCGAAGCTTGCCAGTGGCACAAACTCATGAATATCTGAACAATGGAACAGAGGGTAAAATAGGACGAGGAGGATTATCAAATGAAAGAAATGGCGCTGAAATCGGTTTTTCACGCGGACGAACTGTCAAAGATGAAACTGACGCTGGAGAATATGCATAACTTCATCGCCTGGTGCAAGGAAAACGATGTTCCTTTTGAAATGCACCTGATTGCCAACAGCGAGGCGGTGCAAGGTTTCAGTTCCAGCAAAACCCTTCACGGAGAGGAAATCATGGCTTTGCAGGGTAATGGCGCGCGTTTTTTTGTGTGCAGGAACGCCATGGGCAGCTTTCATGTTGCAGAATCCGACCTGCTTGAAGGTATATGCATTGTGCCCGCCGGCGTGGTGGCCCTGGCCCAGCGGCAACAGGCAGGTTTCGCCTACATAAAGCCATAAATCCTTTCACCCAGGATACCGCAATCCCGATAACCGGTGAACTGCTCAAAGGGGCGGGACCCCGCACTCCCCATTAAGTCACCCGCTCAGCCAGCATGTCCTTCACCTTCATCAGGCGGGTGAGGGCCCCTCGCTCATTTTCCTCCAGTTTCATGGTGATGTAGCGGATGGTCTCCTCAAACTGTGGGATCATCACATATTCAAGGGCATTCACACGCCGGCGGGTTTTCTGGATTTCATCTGCCAGAAGGCTGACCGTCTTTTCTTTTTCAGCCAGAGCAATCAGGCGGGGCAGGGCCCGGGCCATGGTTGCGATGGCATTATCCAACTGGGCGGATGTCTCCGCCATGCCGTAAGGCAGGACGGTTTCCCCCAGGCTCCCCTCATCTACCTTGAATTCCGGCACCCGGACAGAGAGGATATTCCGCCGGCCCACCTTAATGCTGGCCTGGCGGGCAGGGTAGAGCAGGGCCTGCCTTAATGCTCCGGGCTCCATCACAGCGCGCGCCAGCGCAAAATCCTTCAGCGCGAAGCCTAATTCCCCCTCCATCTGCTTTCTTAAATCCAGGTTTTCGCGCACCAGCAACATGAACTGGCGGACCAGTTCATCCCGTTTGTCCTTGAGCAGCTTATGCCCGCGCTTGGCTGTAATCAGGCGGCGCTTGATTTGTGTCAGCTCCATGCGGGTGGGGTTTATGTGCAAGACGGCCATTTAGCCTTCCTCTCCTTCTTCCCCTTCGCCCTTGCCAATATTCGGCATATACTCTTCCAGCATATCATCCCTGATGCGCTTAAGCTCATTGCGCGGGAGGATTTTCAAAAGGTCCCAGCCCAGGTCCAGCGTCTCCTCAATGGAGCGGTCGGTGTAATAGCCCTGGGAAACATAGCGCTTCTCAAAGGCGTCAGCGAAAGCCGCATATTTTTTGTCTACATCGGTCAGCGACGCCTCGCCCAAAATGACGGCCAGCTCCTTGGCATCCTTGCCGCGGGAATATGCGGCAAAGAGCTGATTCATGGTATCGGCGTGGTCCTTGCGTGTTTTATCCGCGCCGATTCCTTTGTCCTTAAGGCGGGAAAGGGAGGGCAGCGCGTCAATAGGCGGGATGATCCCCTTGCGGTGCAGCTCGCGGCTCAGGATAATTTGCCCCTCGGTGATATACCCTGTCAGGTCAGGAATAGGATGCGTTTTATCGTCCTCCGGCATCGTGAGGATTGGAATCTGGGTGATAGACCCCTCCTTGCCGATGATGCGGCCTGCGCGCTCGTACATGCTGGCCAGGTCCGTATATAGATACCCGGGGTAACCGCGGCGCCCTGGAATTTCCTTGCGAGCGGCAGACACCTCCCTTAAAGCCTCGGCATAGTTGGTCATGTCAGTCATAATGACCAGCACATGCATCCCCTTCTCGTAGGCCAGGTATTCTGCGGCGGTCAATGCCATACGCGGCGTGGAGATGCGCTCAATGGCCGGGTCGTTGGCCAGATTCATGAACATTACGGCCCGCTCAATGGCGCCGGTGCGGCGGAAGTCGGAGATAAAATAGTCCGCCTCCTCAAAGGTGATGCCGATAGCTGCAAACACCACCGCGAATTTGCTGTCCTGCCCCAGCACCCTGGCCTGGCGCGCGATTTGCGTAGCAAGCTGGGCATGGGGCAGGCCGGAGCCTGAAAACACCGGTAATTTCTGCCCGCGCACCAGGGTATTGAGGCCGTCGATGACGGAGATACCCGTCTGGATGAACTCGCTGGGATAATCCCGGGCGGTGGGGTTTAGCGGCTCGCCGTTGATGTCCATGCGTTTTTCGGGAATCACGGCTGGGCCATCGTCCTTGGGAGCACCCATGCCGTCAAACACGCGGCCCAGCATCTCCATGGATACGGACAGCTCTATCCCGCGGCCCAAAAACCTGGCCGTTGCGTTGTCGATTCGCAGGCCATGGCTGGCTTCAAAGAGCTGAACCAGCGCTTTGTCGCCCTCCACCTCCAGCACTTTTCCGCGACGGATTTCACCGGAGGCCTGGCGTATCTCGACCAGCTCGTTATACGTGACGCCCTGGACCTGTTCAACCAGCATCAGCGGGCCCACCACTTCTCTGATGGTGCGATATTCCTTGAGCATCTTAAATCCCTCCCCGGTTGATCAGCGCGGTGGCCTGGCTTGCCAGCTCCGTTTCGATTTCCTTGAAGTAATCAAGAGAATCCTCAGGGATATATTTCGCCCGGCCGATGCGTTCACGCACGGGCAAATTAATGACATCTGATAAATTGCACCCCGATTCCAGCGCCATCTGCCCTTTTTCACCATACTCCAGAATCAGGCGCAGCATCAGGAACTGCTTATTGAGGGAGGTGTAGGTGTCGATGTCATCAAAAGCGTTCTGGTGCAAATAGTCCTCTCGGATGGAGCGGGCCACCTCCATGGTAAGCCTGTCTTTCCAGGAGAGGGCATCAGTGCCCACCAGGCGTACAATTTCCTCCAGCTCGCTCTCCTCCTGGAGCGTGCGCATGGTGCGGGCTCTTAGTTCATTCCATTCCGGCGATACATGATCCGTAAACCAGCCGGCCAGGTTATCCACATACAGGGAGTAGGACAGCAGCCAGTCGATCGCAGGGAAATGGCGTTTGTAGGCCAACTGTGCGCTTAAGCCCCAAAAAACCTTTACAATACGCAGCGTGGCCTGTGAAACCGGCTCTGAGATATCCCCGCCAGGCGGGGATACAGCCCCTATGGCGGAAATGGATCCGGTGCGCTCCTCCTGCCCCAGGCAGGTAACCAAACCCGCACGCTCATAAAACTCCGCGATTCGGCTGGAGAGGTAGGCAGGGTAACCTTCTTCACCGGGCATTTCCTCAAGCCGGCCTGACATCTCGCGCAGGGCCTCTGCCCAGCGGCTGGTGGAGTCGGCCATGATAGCCACCCGGTACCCCATGTCGCGGTAGTACTCGGCAATGGTGATACCGGTGTAAATAGAGGCCTCCCGGGCCGCCACGGGCATGTCGGAAGTATTGGCAATGAGCACCGTGCGTTTCATCAGCGTTTCCCCGGTACGGGGGTCATGCAGCTCAGGGAACTCTTTGAGTACATCAGTCATCTCATTTCCCCGCTCGCCGCAGCCCACATAAACGATGATATCAGCGTCTGCCCACTTGGCCAGCTGGTGCTGCACCACGGTTTTTCCTGAACCAAACGGCCCTGGAATGGCGGCCACGCCGCCTGAAGCGATAGGGAAAAGGGTGTCGATCACCCGCTGCCCAGTCACCATGGGTGCCTGGGGAAACAGCTTCTGCTGGTAGGGCCGGCCCTGGCGCACCGGCCAGCGCTGCATCATGGTGAGCGTGTGTTCGCTCCCATCATCCTTCCCGAGAACGGCTACGGTGTCGGTGATCCTGGCATGCCCCTGATGAATCTCCTTAATTGTCCCGGACAGGCCATTGGGTACCAGGACGCGGTGCTCCACAACGGGACTCTCCTGCACCACGCCCAGCACATCGCCAGCACTTACCCGGTCACCCGCTTTGACCCGGGGCTCAAAGTCCCACTGCTTATCGTGGTCGAGGGCCGGCACCTCAATGCCGCGGGTAATGCGGTCCCCCGCCTTTTGGCGGATGAGCTGAAGCGGACGCTGGATGCCGTCAAATATGGACTCGATGAGCCCAGGCCCCAGTTCCAGGGACAGCGGCGCGCCCGTGGATTCCACCGGTTCCCCCGGGCCAAGTCCGCTGGTTTCCTCATATACCTGGATGGACGCCTGATCCCCGCGCAGCTCGATGACTTCCCCGATGAGCCGGTGGCGGGATACGCGCACCATGTCATACATGCGCACGCTGGCCATCCCTTCCGCGACAATCAGGCTGCCCGCGACTTTGATAATTCTACCCTGGGCCATGCAATTATCCCTCTCTCTTCTCTTGATCGATCACAATATCCGCCCCGATGGCTTTGATGACATTTTCGTGCACCCGGGCTTCGCCAAAGCCGTCCGTTCCCATGATGCCGGGGACAGGAATCACAGCCACTTCAGGCGTTGTCTCGTAGCGCACCAGCGCTTCGGGCGCCATGCGGGCGGCCTGTTCGGTGATAAAAATCACCGGAACCTTATCCCGGCTCAGTTTGAAAAGGGCGGCTGTGACTTCCTCGCCGGTCACGGCGGGGACAGCGATAGCGCCAATGGCCCTGAACGCCAGAATGGCCTCCTCTTCCCCCACCACACCGATGCGCAATTTATCGGACATATGCTTCACGCAACCTCTCCCTGATCAGACTGGGGTCAAACCGGCTGCGCTTACCGGCTAGAATCAAGCGGACGGCGGCGGCTTCCCGCTCCAGCGCCAGCAGGTGCCCGGGTAACACCTCAATGGCAAAGGGCTCATTGCGGTAGTGCCTGAAAAGCCCAAGCAAATAGTCATCCGCCGCGCGTTCCAGGGCTGGAAGCGCCTTCCTGTCCGCCAGAGCATGCGCCAGGGCAATCTGCACGCTTTCACCAAACCGACGAAACAGATGCAGCAGTCGGTCGGGGTTCTCAGAGACCTTTTTCCAGTCGCGCGGGTTGAGTTTCCCTCCCGGCACCAATAGGCCGGAAAGCGGCATGCCCTTAAGATCCATCTCCCGCATCCTGAGGTAGGTGAAGGCGTTGATAAAGTCCGCCTTTGCCCGGAAATACTCTTTGACTGCCTTTGACTGCACCTTTTCCAGGCGTTTGGTGATCAACTCAAACAGCGCCTGGTCCAAGCGCACATCAATAAGCATCGGGTCCGCTTTTACGGCGGCTTGCTTTTCCAGATCATTCATGGCCTGGGCAAAAGGCTCCGGCAGCCTGTTATAAAAGTGCTCCGCCACGGCATGGCTTAGGAGGCTCACAGGCAGCGTGCCGCATTCCGACAGCGCCTCCAGCGTCACATCCAGAATCCGCGCTTTAAAGAGCGCCTTGAGGTTCTGCGCGTCGTGTCGGAGCATGAAACTGTCGGTCAGCTCGGGTTCAGGTGATATTTCCCGGATGAGCTTGCAGTTTTTTTCGAGAAGGCTGACACTCATGTCATCGACGCCTTTGTCTTCAAGCCCAGTCCATCCCATTTCACTTAGGATATGGAGCGCCTCATCATAATCAGAAGCGTTCATCAGGCGCTCAAGTTGGGTACCAGCCAGTGTCTTTTTGGCCAGGGAGCGCACCCTTCCAATGGCATAGGCTATGCTGGGTTGGGGCATGGATGCCCTCCTTCCGGGTTATTCGCCAAAGAGCATCTGGGCCAAGCGGGTTTCAAGGTCCAGGCGCCTTAACTCCAGAGCGGACTCCAGGCTTAGGTAGACCTCAGAACCCCGGCCAAAAAGAACCAGGCCCGTGACACCGGGCATCCGTCCGCCTTTGTCTGAGAGGCTGCCGGTTTTGCCTGATTCCACAAGCTGTGCATTGGCTTTCTTAAGGAAATCCGGGGTGAAAAAGCTGTCATTGTGCTCGCCAGCCTGGACTTGCTCATCCCCCTGGGCAGACAGCAACTGGCCCAGGAGCCAATTGGAAAGGGCTTCTGCGGGCAATTGGCGCAGTTTTTGAAGCGCCAGGTCAAAGGCTTTGTCCATCAACAAACGCTGCTGTCGCAAAAGCTCCTTGCGGTTTTCCAGTTCCGCCAGGCGCTCCAAGCGCTGGACGGTCTTCAGGCTTTCAGCTTCCGCTTCCTGGAGGGTTTGGCTCTTTTGCCTGGCCAGGTTCATATCCGCCAGCTCATGAATGGAAAGCACCCGGTCCTCGGCTTCTTTCAGGATATGGGCGACCGCTTCCCGCGCATCCGCCTCAATTGTTGCCAGGATGGGTTTCGTGTCCATCTGCGTCCCCTTTACAGTACGATGGCGTTGACCATCAGGAAGGAGGCCAGAAGGGCCAGCACAGCATAGGTTTCCACCATGACAATCATGACGATCGCCTTGCCGGACATATCGGGATGCTGACCCACCATCAGCATACCAGCGGCAGCGGCCTTACCCTGCTGGGCTGCGGAGAAATAGCCGACAATGCCTACCGGAAGGGCTGCCGCAATAAAGGAGAAACCCTGCATCAGTTCCACGGCCTTCATTTCCCCGCCCAGAGCGCCGGTATTCACCAGGATGATGATCCCGATCAGGAAGCCGTAGATGCCCTGCGTGCCAGGCAGGATCTGCAAAACCATCAGTTTGGAGTTGACCTCGGGGTTTTCGGTGGAAACACCGGCAGAAGTCTGTCCTGCCAACGATACTCCCTTGGCTGAACCCATGCCCGCCATGATCACAGAAAATGCAGCGCCCAACAGCGCCAGCAGTTGCCCCAGTGACATTCCCAAGATTTCCATGTAGCTGCCCTCCCGAATGATTGTAAAATGTGAGTATATCAGGCGCCGTGCGCCATTACGAGGCGTCCTGGACGCGAACGTACCGGGGTGAATAGCCAAGCGGCGTAAAAGCGATACCGCCATCTTCGTAGAATTTGCCGAAGAACTCAATATACTGAAGCCGGCTCGCATGCACATAGGCGCCCAGAATGTTGATGGCGGCGTTGAAAAGGTGGCCGCCTACAAACAGCGGGATGCCGATGATGATGCCGATGGCCCCGCTTTCCATCACCATGCCCACCAACAGGTTAATCACCATGCCGATAACTCCTGTGGCCAAGCCCATTCCAAACAGGCGCATGTAGCTTAAGAGGTCGCTCAGCCAGCCGGACACATTATAAAGCGCCCCCAAGCCGGAAAGGACGCGCTTGAAGGGATTGCTGCTCTTCTGGCGCCCTGCTGTAATGATGATAACAGCGGCTCCGGCGATGGCCATCCACTTGCCGATTTCGGACGTTTGTGGAAGCAGGAGCAATCCCAGGCCAATCACCAGGGAAAACCAACTGAGTTGGTCATACACCGCATCCAGGTACTGGCCGCGCCGGATGTTGAGGTAAGCCGCGATGCCAAGGCCTGTAAACAGGTGGACTGCACCCAGGGCCACACACAAGAGCATCACCGGCAGGGAATCGTTCACAGGGTCAAACAGGGTAGGCCAGGGCGCGAAGCCAAACCAGGTATTGTACATGGCACCCCAAAAAACGGTGAAAACACCGCCGACGCCGATTACCCAAAACAGCTTGCGCCCCTGCTTTGATGGCTTCATCAGTTTGATGAGCAGGGGAACCAGCAGCGCCATCATGATGCCATAACCTGCGTCTGACACCATCATACCAAAGAAGCAGGCGAAAAAGGGCATCATGATAGCGGTTGGGTCAAGGCTTCCCGCATGCGGCATGGAAAAGCCAGTCACAATGGACTCAAAGGGAGCCGCCACCGGGTTGTTGCGCAGCAGCACCGGAGGTTCCTCCCCCTCCTTCGGGTCTGAAATAGCCACGACTGTATCCGGAAATTGCGCGCGGACGGCGGCTTCAACGCCCGGGGCGGCCAAAGCGGGCACCCAGGCGCTGAGGTAGGTGGTGGAAGCCGTGTGTACCATTTGCGCCTGCGCTTCCTCCCTGTCCAGCTCCGCTTTCAGGGCTTCGTAGCCCAGTCGAAGGGCAGGCAGGTGTTCCGCTTCTTTTCGCAGCTCCTCTTCCAGGGCCTTTTTCTGATTGTCAATAGTCAAAAGGGCTTTTTCGGCTTCACCCTGCTGCTCAATGGGTGTTCCGGTGCCATCCGGCAGGCTTACCGGCTGGTAGCCAATCACCTGGAGCGCCTGCAGAAAGCGCTCAGCCTCCCCCATATGCACTGCAGCCCAGAAATACAGTGAATCCTTAACCGGCAAAAGGGTTTTGATTACCGCAGGCTTCCCCGCCCAATCCGCCAAAAGCCTTTCCAGGCCTTTGGCGTTGGCTGTACCGGTAAACACCCGAACCGACCTGGTACTGCGATTGATTTCGGTGGGGATATCAAGCTGCATCCAGGGTGACAATTGGTCCAGCATCGCGCGAATCCGGCTTTCCCGGCCCCGAAGCTCACCAGCCGTGCGCTCCAAATCCTCTACGGCCTGGATAGTATGCTGCGCCCTTTCCTGGTCGGCCTGCTCCAGGTCATCCATGGAAGCGTCCGGCAGTGGGCGGAACATGGACTGCTTTACCGGATCAAATTTGGCAAGTTTCCGGATGGCCCACTGGTAACGTGCGATTTCCGCCCCCAGTTCCGCCGCGCGGACAGCATCCTTGCGGGGCAAATTGTCTTCCGGCAGATCTGTTTCAGTTATATGCAAACAGCCCATCCTCTGGGCCAGCCTCAGCAAAGGGTCATGATCCCTGCGCATCATCAGCAGGCCAATCCGCTTCATCTCAGCGATGGCCATCAGCCAGCACCTCCTGAACAATCATGTCTGCTGCCGCTGCCAGCCGGCTTCCAGCTGCTTTCATGGCGGCTTCGATTTGCTTCTTTCGGGCCAATGCGTCAGTGTTCAGGCGCGCCTGTACCTCCCGCTCCTTTTCCGCCACGATAGCGCGGTAAAGCTCTCTATGTTCAACAGCGGCCTGGCGTTCTTCTTCGCGAGCCTGCGTCTGGGCCATTTTTATGGCCTCACTGGCCTCTGACTGGGCTTCCGCCAACATGGCCGCGGCCTTTTTCTCAGCATCCAGCACTTCCTGAAGGATATTCTCGGCCATAAACTCCCACCTCTTCTATGCTCAAAACATGAAATATACTATCACAGTCGCAAGAGGAAGACAAGCCAGCCGGGTACAAGGCCCTTCACCTATTTCCGTGGAACGGTGATTATCTTATCGCCAACGATTTACATGGAAAGGCCACCGTGATAGCCTTTTTGGTGGCAAGCCAGCCCATTTCACGCCTGGGCTGGCCCTCAGGCTGGTAAAATCACGGCGGCAAAGGTTCCATGTCAATCGTTGGCTGGAATTTTTTCACGGAGTTAGATGAAGAGCCCATTCGGTTCCACCCTTGACCCACGCCTCGCCCCTGTGATATATTGTCTTTTGCCGCTCGGGAGAGGCTTTTAAACGCGTAAACGCTGCCTCAAGGCCTTCCGCCTACAGCCCGGCGAGTTTTGAATGGAGGTGCTGCACATGTACGCAATCATCGCGACAGGCGGCAAACAGTATCGGGTCTCCGAGGGAGACATCCTCTACATCGAGAAACTGGAAGCGGATCTGGACAGCGAGGTCACTTTTCCCGTTTTGTTTCTGGGTGGCGACAAAGTGGTCGCCGGAACGCCTGTGGTAGAGGGCGCAAGCGTCACAGGGAAAGTGCTTCAGCACGGCCGGGGCCAGAAGATCGTCATTTACAAGTTCAAGGCCAAGAAGAACTACCGCCGCAAGCAGGGCCATCGCCAGCCCTTCACCAAGGTGGAAATCACCGCTATTACCGCCTGAGATGACTGAGATCCGCCTGCTCTATGCCGGTAATATCCTTCAAGGATATCAGGTTTCCGGCCACACCGGGGCAGGCACTGAAGGAAATGACCTGGTCTGCGCCGCTGTGTCCTTTCTGGCCACCACCTGTGCCAACGCCCTGGAAACGGTAACAGGGGCCAAGCCTCAGGTGCGGCAGGGAGAGGGGCATCTGGCAGTGGTGCTTCCTGAAAGCAATCTCACCCACGAAGCGATCGTGATTCTTGAGACCTTCCGCCAGGGTGCCAGAGACCTGGAAGATGCCTACCCCAGAAACATCCGCCTGTATGAGCAGGCGCCATGAAGAAACGGAGGATATTCCCATGTTGAAGCTGAATCTGCAATTATTTGCCCACAAAAAGGGCGTTGGTTCCAGCCGTAACGGCCGTGACAGCGCCAGCAAGCGCCTGGGGCCCAAGCGGGCTGACGGGCAGTTTGTGCTTGCCGGCAACATCCTGGTACGCCAGCGCGGCACACACATCCATCCCGGGCTCAATGTGGGCCGGGGCAAGGATGACACCCTGTTTGCCAAGGTGAACGGCCTGGTGCGTTTCCAGCACCTGGGCAAGTATCGCAAACAGGTTAGCGTCATGCCGGTCGAGGAGCAAGTGGCCGTCTGACCTCCAGCCGCTGTTTGAAAAGAGCCCTCTCGGGCTCTTTTTTGAATTGTGTGCCTTTACATCTTTCATTTTTGTTAAGAAACGATGAATTTAGCCAAAATAGTTCTTTTTATGAGCGGGTAAATGTTGTATACTGATTGACAATAAGGGAGGAAAGGAAAGAGGAGCGCATGAATATCGCCGGACGCGTGGAAACCTTTTTCTGGAACATCCTCAACCGCCCCGTGCTCAAGGACTGGATTGACATCGTCATCCTGGCATATGTTCTCTATAAGGTATTCATGCTTACCCGGCAGACCCGGGCCAGCCAGGTTCTGAAGGGATTTGGCGTGCTGGTAGTGGTGTCCTGGGTTTCCGACCTGCTGGGCTTCAAGGCCCTCAACTGGCTGTTCATGAGTGTGCTCAACAACGGAGCCATCGTGCTGATGATCCTCTTCCAGCCGGAACTGCGCCGCGCCCTTGAGCAGTTGGGCCGTGGCGCTAAAATCGATCACATCGTGGACAGCCAGGATGAGGGTGACCGCATTGTCTTTGAACTGTCGCAGGCTGTACAGACCCTGTCCCACAGGCGTGTGGGGGCTTTGGTGGTTTTCGAACAGAAAACCGGGCTGAGGGACTTCATTGAGACAGGTACAACCATAGACTCAAGGATTTCGGGCTCTCTGTTGATCAACCTGTTCGAGCCCAACACGCCCCTTCATGATGGCGCCGTCATTATCCGCGGCAACCGCATCATGGCCGCGGGCTGTGTTTTAAGCCTCAGCGAAAACAGCAGCTTGGGCCGTGACCTGGGCACCCGCCACAGGGCAGGCCTGGGCGTGACAGAGAGTACAGATGCAGTGGTGTTGATCGTATCCGAAGAAACAGGCATCATCTCCATGGCACAGGGCGGCCGGCTCACCCGCCATCTGGATGGGGAGTCCTTGCTGGATGTATTGAATGAAATATATAAAAGCGACCGGGTCAACCTGTTTGAGTCGGTCCAGAGCCTGGCCCGCAAATTCAAACGGAAAGGAGCGCGCGAGGATGAGCGGGTTTCCTGAGAAAAAAGGATGGCGTGATAATCTGAAAACCTTTCGCGCCCGTTTGAGAGCATCCCTCAAGAGCAACTGGGGCCTGAAAGTGGTCAGCCTGGTTGCGGCCATCGCCATCTGGGGCGGCCTGATAAGCCAGGATGCCAACCTCACCCGGGAGAAGGTTTTCAAGGATGTGCCAATCAATATCGTCAATAAGGATGCTCTGCTGCGCAATGGCTTTATCGTCACCTCCGACCTCTCGGCACTGCCCGCCATCACGGTTCACGCTGATATCCCCCAA
>Ga0123335_1001319_pt1 | contig 40658 bp, 31 predicted proteins | sample BiotimSIPDNA_2_FD_89707 | JGI IMG/M metagenome (GOLD analysis project Ga0123335, IMG submission 89707) | Anaerobic biogas reactor microbial communites from Washington, USA - Biogas_R2 time_0 SIP DNA | ecosystem: Engineered > Bioreactor > Anaerobic > Unclassified | place: Washington, USA...
CCGGAACACATCCTGCGTGAAACGATTTGCGGATCAAATCATTTCGAAGTACAAGATTGATGCGGAAGTGAAGATAACGACATCGCGCGAAGAGGCGCTTGAAGGTGCGGACTATGTTATCGCGACGTTGAAGATCGGGGGGCTGAGAGCCTACGAATACGATGTTGAAATTCCACTCAAGTACGGGGTTGACCAATGCATTGGCGACACGCTTGCGCCTGGCGGGATCTTCCGTTCGCTGCGTACGATTCCTGTGATGCGTGCGTTGGCGGAGGATATGCGTCGGCTTTGCCCGGATGCGATTTTGCTGAACTACGTCAATCCGATGGCTACGGTATGCTGGAGCATGTTTGACAGCGGCATCCAGTTGGTCGGTCTTTGCCATGGGGTTCAGACGACGATGTTGCTGATTTCTGACTATTTGGGAATTCCCCAGGATGAGATTGATTTCACATGCGCCGGCATCAACCACATGGGGTGGTTTACCCGATTGGAGCACAAGAAGCAAGACCTCTATCCACGGTTGCGCAAACTCTTCGAGGCGCCCGAGTACTATTGCAACGAAAAGGTACGCGGAGAGGTATTTCGCCAGTTCGGGTACTTCATGACCGAATCCACGGGGCATCTGTCTGAATACCTGCCTTATTTCAGGAAGAACGAGTTGGGCATGGACACCTATTGCGACGAACCCGACTTCGGCGGGGAGACGGCGGCGTGCGTCAAGTGGTCGCGCATCCTGGAAGGCAAGTACAAAAACGTGGATATGCTGGCGAACGAACCGATTGAATTGCCGCCACGAAGCATCGAGTACGGTTCGTACATCATCGAGGCGGTGGAATGCAATCGGATGTTCAAGTTCAACGGAAACCTGAAAAACAATGGAATGATTCAAAACCTGCCCGATGATTGCTGCGCGGAAATGCCCGTGATAGCAGATGGGACGGGATTGCATCCTACCTTTGTTGGACGATTGCCCGAACAATGCGCTGCGTTGAACCTGACCAATGTCAATGTCCAACGCTTGACCGTCGAGGCGGCAATCACTGGGAATCCGGAAGCCGTGGTATGGGCGCTGGCGCTGGATCCGCTGACCTCGGCAAAGCTCACGCTGGCGGAGATCCGGGAAATGGCGACGGAAATGCTGATTGCCGAAGCGGAGTGGTTGCCTCAGTTCAAGGGACGCTTGCCACGCTCGACGCCGAAGGTGGTGGAACCGGCGGGCACGGTCCGAGTCGATGTTCCGATGGATCCCGCGCTTGCGATCAGCGTCAGGTTTGGCCAGTTGTAAGAGGAGTTTATGGCGATGCGAGTACTGCTTGGTATGATGCTGCTGGTGCCCTCGGTTGTTTTTTGTGGCGAGTTGACCTTGGTCGAGGATGGCAAGTCGTCCTGGCGGATTGCGTTGCCAAGTTCGGCATCGCTTGTGGAGCAGACTGCGAGCCGCGAGTTGTCGGATCATCTTTTTCAGGTCACCGGCGCTCGTTTGCCAATCGTCGCCGAGGATGGGAGGGTTGATCGCACGATATTCATTGGTGCCGTCTCTTCATTGCCCAAGGTTGACGTATCACGTCCCGACACGATTGTGATCTTGAGTTCCGGGGATTCGTTGTACTTGAGCGGTCATCCCCGTCGCGGGCCGTTGTATGCGGTATATACGTTTTTGGAGGATGTTGTCGGAGTACGTTGGTGGACATCGACGGAATCGACGATTCCCCGTCGTCCGACCCTGAGGATTCCTGCGCAGAAGGTTGTTTATTCTCCGAAGTTGTTGTCTCGTGAGACGTACTATGGCGATGCGTTGGAGGGTGTGTTTTCGGCACGTTTGAAGAACAACGGTCACATGACGAGCGTGACCGAGGCGTATGGCGGCCACATGTCGTTGATTGGCTGGTGTCATACCTTTGCGCAATTTTTGCCTGCGGAGAAGTACTTCAAGGATCATCCTGATTGGTACCCGTTGATTGACGGGCGCCGCCAGGCTGGCGGTCATTTGGACTTTCAGTTGTGCTTGACGAACGAGGAGATGACGCAAGAATTCATCAGGATTTGCCTGGAGAAAATTCGTGCGAATCGCCAGACCGGAATCATTTCCGTGTCTCAGAATGACGCCTTCACGCCGAAGGCTTGCCAATGCGAAAAATGCGTTGCCATCCTCAAGGAAAATGGAAACGCCCAATCGGGACCCTTGATCTATTTTGTCAACAAGGTGGCGGAAGCCGTGGAAAAGGAATTCCCCGAATTCCTGGTGGAGACGCTGGCCTACCAGCATACGATGACGCCGCCGACCAAGATCCGGCCACGACACAATGTGGTCATCCGATTGTGCACGGCAGTCAATGCGACGCAAAGCATCAGGAATGGTCCGGACAACAGGCGCATGAAGCAGTTGCTGGAATCCTGGGGCAGAATCGCGCCGAAGTTATACGTCTGGCATTATCTCGCCAATTTCCACAACTATATGATCCCATATCCCAACTATAGGCATTTCGATGATGATATCCGACTGTTCATTGAGAACAACGCTGTTGGCTTGTTTGCGCAAGGGGATAAATTTTGCTCGGCAGGTGATTTCGTGCGTGCGCGTGCGTGGATATTGGCGCACTTGCAGTGGAATCCAGAGCTGAAGGCGGATGATTTGTACCGGGAATTTTTCCGAGGGTACTATGGTGCTGCGGGCGACACCTTGCTGTCGTACTTGGAGTTGTTGAGCGATGCGGCATTGAAGTCCGGGCATCGTTTAAGTACGAGCGGTCGCATTCCTCCTGTTTGGATGTCAACGGAGGTTTTGCGCGAGGGCTATGCGTTGTTCGATCGTGCGTTGGCATTGGTGAAGGACGATCCTGTTATCTGGGATCGTGTTCGTCGCGAGCGCATTCCATTGGATGTCGTCGCGGTCAATGTTCACATCAAGTCCTTGCGTCAACTTCGGTTTGAGGGGGCGAAGGAGTCGGAGGTCTTTTTGCTTCAGGATGCCAAGCAAATGATTGACGACTTGATGGATTTGGTTGCGAAGTGGAAGATCGAGTACATTTCCGAGGGCGGTCGGCTTGGGGGCTACATCAGTCGCATGTACGACAATTTGTCGAAGGGTCAGCCTATTGCTCCTGCGGAGTGCGAGGGGTTGCCCGAGCATCGCTGGGATGCGTTTCAGGAGAATCGCTTTCGTCTTGCCGGGCCTGGGGAATGGGCGTTCTTGGTCGATGATCCTGCGGCTTCCAATGGGAAAGCTGTTTACATGAAGGGCGATGACAAGGAATGGGCGGTTCAAGTGCCCTTGATGCAGTATCCGACCAATCGGCCCTGGGTGTTCTACTATGCCGTTCGTTGCGAGGGCAATGCCGATGATGGAGCGGCATTTACCTTTGGCGTGCATAGCCAGGTGACGGGAGCAAGCCAGGGCACTACCACGCATCTGGTCTCGGAGTGCAAGGGGAAGACCTACAAGCTCTTCAAGTCAAAGCCCATTGACTTGAAGGGAGACGAGTACGTCTGGTTTGCGCCGCCGGCTAGACCAAGGGATCAGGTCGATAAAATCTATTTCGACCAGGTCTACATGATCCAGGAAGAAATGCCTGTGCCAAAGGAACACTGAGCTTTCGCAAGCAAGTTTAATCGGTGCGTTTGCCCTGTTAGTTTGCCGAGAAGAATTTGAACACGCTTGAGTAGTCGTTTTTGGGAAAATCGACTTTGATTCCGATGTTCATCAGTTCTGCCCCGGTGTATTCGTCATTGTCTTGGTCGCGGTATATTTTGCCGGGGAGGAGTCCTCTCATTTTGAATCGAGGCATTTGGAGTTTGTCCCAGTGCCTGAGGTCGTTGACGAATGCGAACAATCCGAATTCCGTTCTGTCTCGCTTGACGTATTGCCAGATGGTGTAGGGTGTTTGCGTTGCGGATGCGATCCTGTAGACGTAGGCGTCCTGAAGTGCTGGGCGGACGATTTTGAACTCGTCCGTCGCCTTTTTCAATTGGTCGAGGGTATCCTGCGAGGCTTTGAGCAAGTCGATTCCGAGTGACATCGAGCCTGTCATGCCAAGGTGAATTCTGAATTGCAGAGGAACGTTTTCATCTCGTGCGACATTGCCCGCGCCACCTGCGGTTTTTGGTATGAAGAGGCGCGAGAAGCCTTCATGCAGGATCATGACGTCGGCAGGGTGGGCATTGTCCGAACGATTGATTCGATCTGCGTACTGCACCATTCCGAAATCGGCTCTTCCTCCTCCCGATGCGCAATTTTCGAAGATGACGTTGGGGTGCGCCTGATTGAGATGTTCCCAAATTTTGTACAGGTTTAGTATGTACTTGATTGGCAGCGACTTGTCCGCTCCATGTTCTGTGATGTAGCGATTCATGTCCCACTTGAGGTAGTCGAGTTCGAAGTCGTCGATAATCTGATCGAGCCATTGGATTGCCCAATCCCGGACATGGTCTTTTGAGAGGTCGAGGATCAGTTGCGACCGTGAGAGGGTTTGGGTACGAGTTGGGTGTTTTATGAACCAATCCGGATGTTGTCTGTAGAGTTTCGAATCCGGGTTTGCCATTTCCGGTTCGACCCAAAGTCCGAAGAGCAGGTTTTTGCCATGGCACATGTCAGCGATCGGCTTGAGTCCATTTGGGAAGCGTTCCGGATCTGGGATCCAGTCTCCGAGTCCGGCCTTGTCGTTGACTCGTCCGGGCATCCAGCCATCATCGATGACAAAGAGCTCGGCGCCGACTTGCGCTGCCTTGTCGATGGCAAGCATCAGATTGTTTTCGTCAATCTTGAACTCGTATGGGTACCAGGAATTGAAGATGATCGGCCTGGTGAGGTATGCCTTTGGGCGTGGCGCGAGGAAATCGAATTGCCAATCGTAGAGGATTTCGGTCATTCGTTCGAATCCTGAGTTTGAGTAACCGCAGCAGAGTTGCGGCGTGGCGAAAGCCTCGCCAGGATGCAGGATCCAATTGGAATCAAAGTCATTGATTCCTGCAGCGATGCTGACGGATCCTTTGAATTCTTGCTCGACGGTGATCTTGAAGTCGCCGCTCCACTTGAGCGCGGCGAAGAAGACTTGCCCAGTTGTTTCGGTTGCCTGGGATTCGGGATCGAGTGCGACGAATGGGATGTGTTGGTGTGCGGCGCAAGTGCCGCGATGGTTTTCGAGTACGATTTGCGCTTGCGTCAGCTTGCATTGCTGTTGTCCGAATTCGGCGCCCCAATTTCCTGCGTAGTGCGTGACTCGGTAGTGGTTTGCCGGCGTGGGGAGGTTGAGCGTGGCAGACTTGAGGATTTCGAGTGTGATGTCATCGGTTCCCGTGTTTCTGATCACTGCATGCCTTGCGATCAGGTCGAGTTGTCCGAAGGTTTGGTAGACGAGATCGGCTTCTAGCGGGTAGTTTATGTCTTTGAGTGTGACAGTCAGCGAATTGTCGTCGAGTTTATGGTTTGTTACGGCGAGTCTTGCTCCTCGTCCCTGGTCGCTGAAGACCGGCAGGATTGCCGGCTGGAAGTAGTCGAAAGGCTCCTGGCCTCTGTATTCCAAGGGCAGTTCGTAGTTTGAGAACATGGTTTTTTGCGTTTGTTGGAGGAGCCTCTGCAAGCCGTTGGCGTTTGGTAGCTTGTCACCCCAATAGAGATGAATGAGCTTTCCGCCGGCGCCGATGCCGAATGCGTAGCTCATTCGTTGGGTTTGTATCAGGAATATGTTGTCTTGGACGTGGATGCTCATGGGAGAAACCTGTGATTTGAAGTATTTTAATCCAATGCCTTTCGCAAGCGCTTGAATTGCTTGATTTGCTCGGGCATGAAGGTGCCCATCGGGGCGGCGGATTGGGGGCTTGCGTAAATGCCCATGTCAATGGTCACTGGGCATCCGGCGGCGGTGGTTGCCTTCAGCCAGGGGATCCATTGTTCGTCCTTGAAACGGCAATCGGGTCTTCCCCACATACTTCCCATGAATGTCAGGATGTGGTTTTGCGAGCCGTCCGTCCAGCGTCCTTCGACCCTGACCGTAAACGGATCGTTGATTTCGCCGGCCGTGTAGTCTTCGAATTGCGTTGCCCTGACGAGTTTGACTCCAGGATTGAATGTGGCTACGGCATTGGGATTGCCTGACTTGACCGCTTGGGAATAAAGCTGTGCGTGCTTGTCGCGGAATCCGATCCATTCATAGCCTCCGTCAAACCACCATCCATCGACCAGGTCACCATAATGTTTGGCCCAGTACTCGATGACCTTCGCCCAGTTTTGCGCCCCTGGCATGGTAAAATGCCTGTCCGAGTTAGGAGGCGTTGCGGGGAATCCGATCGCTTCCTCGGCGTGGGCATCTCTATTTGCCGGTTGGCAGGGGAGATAGAGGATGAATTTGATGCCGTGTTTTTTGCATGCCTTGGCGATTTCCATTGGGAGGTCTCGCTTGGAGCAACGTTCGGCAGGCTTGTATCCTGTGAGTTCATCAAAAACTGGATTCGGTGCATTGTAGTAGCCGTTGTTTTGTCCCAGTGTGAAACCGAAATAATCGGCATTGGCGTCAACCAATTGGTTGATGAGCGCATCGACATCAAATGCATCGATGTTAGCGAAGTTTTGCGTTCCGGGCAGGAAGTGCATGAATGCTCCGAGTTTGGCTTTTGCCATCCAATCCGTGGCGGGATTGTGGTTGATTTGCCCGGTTGCCTGGGAGGCGCAGGTGGCGATTAGGGTTGAGATGATCAGGTTGCGCATGGAAATCTCCTTATTTATCGGTGGGTGGGGCAGGGAAGTAGAGTTTGAAGAGCATTCTGATTGCTTCGGCGTGCTCGGGCTTGTCGGAGTAGCGATTGATCAGTTCACTTCGGTAGTCGTAATCAGTAATTGGCGTCAGCCCGGTTATTTCCTCATTATTTTGGCTTTTCTCGACTGCTTCGAGGTTGGCCTTGGTGTTTTCGTTGTCGGGGAACACTTCCAGCGCCGCACGCAATTCCCGGATGGCGTCGTCCCTGCGTCCCAGGTAGGCATAGCAGAGGCCGAGGGCGGCGCGGTACCGCGCCTTGTCGGGTTCTTCCTCCAGCATTTTTATAAAGGCGTCGGCGGCACGCTGCGGCTCTTTTGGGGTTATTTTCTCGTAGTATATTGCCACCTGATTGCGGATTATTACTTCCTTGAGGGGGAAGAGCACATCGCTTTCATCGTACATCCCAGCCAGTTCAAGCAATCGGTCTTTGGCCTTGATATGGAGGTCATAGTTTGGCGGCGTCAGATTCACCACAATCTGTAAGGCGTCATAGGCGAAGGCGAGGTACCCCAACTCAAGCAACGCGCTGGACAGGTTGTACCAGGCGTAGAAAAAAAAACGGGTAATGCCAGATGGCGTCAAGAAGGTCCTCTATGACTTCTTCGTCATCTTGACAATACATGGAGCCGATGACACCCCGAGCGTAGAGATAGAAGGGGGAGTTGTCATCGGCGTAGGATTCCAGCGCCTCCTCCGCTGCATCGAGGTCGTTTGTGAAGGCGAGTTCCTCAAGGATGTCGTGAATGGTGTCTTTGTGGGTGGTATTGATGTTGAAGGGGTGCTTGCCGCTTGTGCGGAAACGGTCTATCATCGCGCGCACGCCGGCGATGTAATGCTCGCAATCGGCGCAGGACGCATCCCGGCGGCTGACGCAGCATTCGGGGCAAATGCCTTTCCCGCCCAAGGCGGGGCAAATTCGCTTGCTCTTGCGTTTTTCGCATATTGAACATGTTTTTGACATGGTTAATCCTTCTTCTTTTGGCTGGAACTATTCAAGTCGCGCTTGTTTTGGATAGCGGGCTTAAACTGCTGGAAAGGCAGACATGGGGACTTGGCTTTGGGCATACTTTAACATAAAAAAGCAGTTGATGCCATAACGCCAATGATTTTCATGGTGTTTTTGGGGGAACCACGAATGGATGCGAATAAACACCAATGATTTTGGATATGGGGTATTCCTAGTCGGACGGGTCGGACGGGTCGGACGGACCCGCCCCGCTGCAGAACAAGACGGGGTTAGGTGCAGGTGTCCGCGGTGATGATTCTCAACAGGCTATTTCACCTCAATGATACACCCTTGTCCGGGGGCGAGTTCCAGCTTGATTTCGGAAAGCGGTTGGTCGTTGAGCACGTCGCGCAGTTTCTTTCCGGCGGGGACCACCGCTTCGATTGCACCGCCTTCGGATGCACCCGCCGCCACGCCGCAGAAGAGGTAGGCGGCATCCTTCGAGGCAAAGATTTTGTGCTCCATGCTGCCAGTGGTTTTGACCGATTTCGTCCATTCCTGCAGTGGCTCCCCGGCGATGATGGCGGGGGCGATTTCGCTGAACCGTTTGACCGTGTCAAGCACGCGGGGGCGCAGCTCGGCGCACTCCGGATTTGTCTTGGGGTCAATGAGGTTGCGGTAGGTAAAGTAGAATACTCCGCGCGCCCCCCAGATGATCGGCATCACGAAGTTGTACTGGTTGTAGTCGAGCGAACTCGCTGTCGAATTCCGGAAATCGAGCTGTCCGTAAACGTGGATAAGTCCTTTGTCCGAGCCGAGTTTCAGCTTGATCAGCTTGGCCAGCGCTTCGCTGGAAACTCCGATCATGATGGTGTCCATGCTGTTGGCAAGTTCGGGTTCCGGGTGTTCGTAGGCCCACCATTGGCGATTGGGGTCGCCCTTTTTAATGATGTCGTAGGACTTTTTGATCAACGGGAAGGGCGTGTTGCGGATTGCCCGCATTTCGTCAACGTACCAGGCGATAACGGCAGGATGGTTCTTGTAAATGTTCTGCCATGTCGGCAGCAGGCCAACCTTCGTCGAGTCCTCTGCCATCTGGTGGGGCACGGACATCATCACGTAAACGCCGAGTTCTTGGGCATCGTCAAGCAGTTTTCGGTTGTTTTCGAGATACTTCGCGTTGAACTTTTCCGGATTGAAATCTCGGCATGTGGTGGGGTTGCCGGTGCCATAGCAGTGGATGACATTGAAGCCCGTCGCCACCAGCTCGCGGATGTCGAAGTCCCAACCGACCCCTGCGTAGATACCGACCGGGAAGAAGGGCTTGCCGTCCGGCGTCTTCAAGGCGACCGCATGTCCGAAGTCGATGCCCTCGGGCAACGTGCCGACCCGTTCGATGGTGACGACCTTGCTCTGGAGCATCGCATTGTCGGCACGGTCGAACATTTTGGTGATCAGCGTTGATTTCCCTTCTGGGATCTTCTCCATCGGAACCGAGATTCGGCATTCTTCGACGCGGCAGGGGATCTTGGTTTTTGCTCCGGGCCACAGTTCCGCTTCGAAGCGGAGGCGGGCGAGTTCGGTTTCAGGGATGTCGTTGATGAGAAAATCAGCGCTTTTCGCCTTTGTCCCCGGCATGATAAAGATGTCATCGGTAGTGACCGAGTGGACTTTGAGCTCTGGAATTAGCTTCCCGATCGCTTCCGGCTTCAGATCGGTTGGTCGGAGCGACACGTCGCGATACCAGAGTTTCGGCATCGATCGGTTTTGGAGCATCACGATTACCTGTCCCTTCTCGGGCACTGTCGGCGGCATGTAGAAAAGCCCTCGGACCTTTGTCCATTGATCGCAGGGACGTGCCAGCCATGCCCGCAGGAAGACGCCGGTTCCCAGGAGCGCGGCATCGGCATGAAGTGAACTATCGAGTTCGGAGCGATATTCGTAGCTGAATTCATACACTTTGCCCAGCTCCAGTTGCACGGTCTGCTTGATCCGGGCTTGGTCCATGTGCTCCGGGCTGGTGAAATGAAGCAGCACGCCGCCGCCGTCGGCCTTGGCCTCGGCCTGTCCCTTGCCGAGGCGCAGGATCAGCTTTTCCCAGCCTGCCGGAATATTCTTTTGGTTTGGAGTTTCGAGCTTGCCGTTGACCAGCACGTTTTCGCCGGTCCAATAGTTCGGGGCGGCGAGTAGCGCTCCAGTCTGGCAAAGGGCGGCGACTAGGGTGAATCGTAGGATCTGGGGGAAACGCATGAGGCTCTCCTAGTTTTCTCCAGGGGATTATGAATCAATTTCGTCCTCTGAGCAGCGCTTCTGGCGTTTGGTTGAGCATGTCCGTGAGTGATCTGAACGACTGCGCCGCTTCGCGTATATCTTCGATGGCCTTGCTCAGGTCTTGCTGGATTGGGGCATGTTTTCCGATTGATTGCCTGATGGTATCAAGGGTTTGATGGGTTGCTTGGAGGACATTGCTGGTATCCTTGGTGAGTTGTTCGAAATCCTGGAGGAGCTTGGCGGTTGGACCTTCCTCGAATGCGGCGGCTTTTTCTGCGGTTTTGATGAGCTTATTTGCGTCTTGGATTGTGGATTCGAGCTTTGGCGCAAGGTTGGTGGTGGTTTGCCTGACCGTCTCCAATGTGGTTTTGGCGTCTGTCAGGATTTCTGGCAGGTTTTGATCAAGCGCGGTTACCAGCTTGTCGGTCTTGTTAAGGATGTTCGAGATTGAGGATAGCAATTGGATTAGCATTGTAACGGGCGAGATTTCGACAGGTCCGATTTTCTTGCCTTTAAGGGAATGAGTGATGTTTTTGGCATCGCCTGTCATTTCTTTAAGGTTATTTGATGTTTCGACCATGTTGTCGAGGAAGATTTCTGCTTTACCTTCTTGGAAGAAGTTGCCGATGACATTGAACGCTGCGTGTACGTTTTCGATTTGCTTGCTGAAGTCCTGTTGATTCAGCGAGAGATAGAGTCTTTCGAATGCGCTGATTCTTGATGGCAGGATTCCCTTCTCGAGTTCATCCTTGATTGTTTGTGTTGCGACTTCGTTTTCGAAGAGATCGAGTTCAATGTAGAGCAAGCCCGTTAGGATGCTTTGGGTTTGCAATTGTGCTCTCATTCCTTTTTCAAGGACCATGTTTCGAATCCAGTTCTTCATGTCCTTTTCGGATTCGGAGGGGTTGAGCTGGATGAGGATTTGCTCGACCCGGCTGTCAGTCTGGGTTTCCGAGAGTGCGAACGCCTTGGGAAGCAGTTTGACCGTGACCTGGATCGGCCAACGGTTCGTTTCCGCGGAGAATTGGTCCATCACCTGCAATGCCAGGCGGATGTCGGTGACCTGACCAATCTTGATGCCGCGAAACATGACGGCGGAACCGACATTGAGGCCGTTGACGGACTTGTCAAAATACAATTGGTACGTCACATTCTTGGTGAAAAGCCCGCCATGTCCGAAGGTCATGAGTCCGACGATTAGCAGGAGGATGGCGCCGATGACGAAAGCGCCGATTGCAGCTGGATTGATTCTGGGCATATTGCTTTCTGCCTGTCTGTTTTGCCTGTTCCCCTGGTAAGGAAATCGATGAGGTTCTGGTCTGTTGTATCTTGTAGGATTTGCCTGGGATGCCCTTGCGCGGTCATGGTGTGTGTTGCGCTGTCAAGAAAGATCGCATCTGTCGCAATCGTGAAAATACTTTGCAATTCGTGGGTTACGACGATGATAGTTGTATGCAGCGATTCTCTGAGTTCGATGATGAGTTCGTCAAGTCTTCTTGCGGAGATGGGATCGAGTCCTGCTGATGGTTCATCAAGGAAAAGGATTTTAGGGTCAAGTGCCATTGCCCTTGCGATGCCGGCTCTTTTCTGCATGCCGCCCGAGAGTTCTGCCGGGTAGAAGTTTTCGAATCCTGCCAAGCCTACGAGCGCGAGTTTGACCTGGCAGAGTTCCCTGATTTCCCTTGGGTGCAGGTTGGTATATTCCTCTAGTGGGAAGGCGACGTTTTCGGCGAGGGTCATCGATGACCACAGGCCGCCGGATTGGAACATCGTTCCCGATGCCTGCCTGATTTGGTGTTGTGTTTTCATGTCGCAGTGCCAAAGGTCGTGTCCATCCCTGAGGATGGTGCCTGCGGCCGGCTTGTGAAGCCCGATGAGGTGCCTGAGAAGGGTGCTCTTGCCGCAACCACTGCCACCCATGATGACAAATGTCGCCCCCTTCTGGACCGTGAACGTGAGCTTGTCCTGAACAATACGTTGGCCGTATGACAAGGTTACGTCGCGGACCTCGATGGGATGCGTTTCGCTGGGAGGATTGGATGGCGACTTAAGAGGGGTCATATTTTCAGAATGACGCAAAGGATGGTGATGATGGTAGTGGCAATGACCATGCAAATCAAACTCGCCACAACGGCGGATGTGGCGGCTTGGCCGACAGCTGTGGAATTCTTCTTGCAGCGAATCCCCTGGTAGCACCCGCATATGGCTATCAAAACCCCAAAGACAAAGCCCGAGAATACGCCGACGAAGAGGTCGTTGAGCGTTGTCGTGGACGACAATTGCCTTAGGAATTCCGTCCTGTTCAATCCTGAATAGAAGATTCCGACCGCCATTCCCCCCGCCAATCCCAGCAGGTCGGCATAGATGCAAAGCGGGGGCAGCACGAAGCAGAGTGCGAGGAATCTCGGGAGGACGAGGGTTTCCATTGGCGAGAGTCCCATTGCCCGATAGGCTTCAATTTCATCGTTGGCGTTCATCGATCCCAGTTCGGCGGCGTATGCTGCGCCCGTACGGCCCGCCATGACCACTCCTACCATCACGGGACCCATCAACCGAAGGATTCCAATGCCAACGAGGCTGGCGACGAATATCTCTGCCCCGAACATCTTCAGGGGAATGGAGCCGATGAAGGCGAGAATCAATCCGATCAAAAAACCGATCATCGAAATCAGAGGAAGCGCCATATGACCAGCCAAGGCAATTTGGCGCCAAATATCCGACCAGCGAGTCCTTGCCAGGCCGACCTGGAACTTGAGGAGGGTCATGACAAGTTCCCCGACGAAGCGGTTGACGCTGGCAAAGGATTTGGCAGCCTGGAGTGTCTTGTTGCCCAGTGTGGCGAGGAAGGAATCCGGTTTCCGTTCAGGTGGCTCGAGCTTGTTGCTTGTTGACTTGGTAAGGTCCAGGAGTCGTTTTGCGCCAGGTGGGATGTTGATGAGTTCGAAGGAGATCGCATTGCTTTCGGCGTATTGCTCCAGCCTTGTTATGAACGCCAGCAGCATCGTATCCCAATTGCGGATACGGGCTCCATCCAGGACGAGTGCCTTGGTATCATGGGGAAGCGCCAGGTCGCCGATCCTGGGGATCTGCATCTGCTTGAGCCAGTCCCCTTCGGGCATCAGGATGGTCTCGCCGGGGCGAGTCGCATCGATGATCATCGAAAAACGAGCATGGCGTTTGGTTTTTCCCATTTTGGCATCAGTAGAGTTTAGGTGGTTCCGAACCGCTTCTCATGAAAGCGAGGACTTTGCTGAGGTATTTATCCGCATCTTCGATGTGTCGGCAAAACCCGCTAAACGTGGTTCCGATCGCTTCGTCGAAAATCTCCATTTCATTTAGGAGGTGCTTTGCCAGCAAGGCATGTCTTTTCGCCCTGAGTATGAGAACTGCTGGTCTTGGGTTGGTGGAGTCCAGGTTTTCCTCGAAGGATTCCAACAGCGAGGAGAGTGCTTTGCTTAGGAGATATAGGATGCGGAGTGCGATGATCCTGTCCTTGTTCGATAGCATCAACCCATACATGTTGCACCAGCCCAGGACGGAGGTCGCCAGCATCGATGCGGCAAGGTCGCTGTTTTTCTCGAATGCCTCGAATCTTTTGTCTTCCTCGTTCAATGGCGGAGCCGGACGCTTGCGTTCCTCCTCGCCTTCCTCTTCATTGTCGGAAAAGTCATCGTCGTAATTGTCCGGGGCGTCCTCGTTCCACACGTCTTCCAGGAGTCGATCGACTGTTTCTTTTCCGAATTCCTGTTCGAGTTTAGGTATGATAATGACATCGCATTCCGGGACGTCACCGAATTCCTGGACGAGTTGCAGGTATCGATGCGTGAACGCATCGACCTTGGAGAGTTCCTTTTCCTCCTGCATTTCTAGGGTATTGGCGAATTTGAGGTCTTCCATGTGGTGTCGATCAAGCTATGGGGCGTGGTTATTTTTCGATGACGAGTCCGTCGTATCCGACCTGGATTCCCAGTGGATTGAAGAATTGCTCATGTTCGTCGTGGAGGCCGAGGCCGTTATGGGAGAAGTGGTTGACGACGACTGTCGTGTTGTCGTTGACTGCCCCGATTTCCTTCAGTCTGTCCCTGACCTTGACGACTGCGTTTGTTCCCAGGTGTCCCCGGGAATGGTCTGCGTACTTTGGTCCCATGGTTCCTTCCAGGATGGCTATGTCAAGCTTGAATTGGGCGATGGTGTTCCATGTTACGTCGCACCACCACCCGGAATCGTTTCCGATCAGGGCTGTCTTGCCCTTGCCGTCCTGAATGATGTAGTTCAATGGGATTTCCGGATACGCCGCATGTTGTGCGAGTATCGGCGTGATGACGTAGTTTTTATACTTGATCGGCTTGTTTGGGATTGCCAGGTGGGGGACAAGGCCGTAGGTTTCCCAATTTCCGAATTCGAATATATTCTTGATTTTGTTCAAGGTTGTTTGGTTTCCGAAGATGTCACGGGTACGGGATACTTGCGAGTAGCCTTTTCTATGCCAGAGGAGTTCGACGGGGTTGCAGTGGTCGCTATGCGAATGGGTATAGAAGATTGCGTCGACCTTGAGGAGATCGATCTCAAATTGTATGACTTGCCAGTAGGCGTCCGGTCCGAAGTCGACGAGGATATCGTCATTGAGCAGGTATGCCGTCCTTCTTCTCAGGTCTTTCCCCATTCGTTGCCGCGCGATTTTGCAGCATTCGCATTCGCAGAACAGCGCTGGCCATCCTTCTGCTGCGGCTGAACCAAGTATCTTGATTTTCATTTGGTTGTCCGTTGGGTCACATGTTTTCGATGATCAGCGAGCCGAATTGCGAGCATTGGACCTTTGTTGCGTCCGGCATCAGCCTTTCGAAATCGTAGGTAACGGTTTTGTTGGCGATCGTTTTTTCCAGGCCTTTGATAATGAGGTCTGCGGCTTCCTTCCATCCCATGTACCTGAGCATCATTTCTGCGGAGAGGATCAGCGATCCTGGGTTGACCTTGTCTTGGTTGGCGTACTTGGGGGCTGTTCCGTGCGTTGCCTCGAAGACTGCGGTTCCCGTCACATAGTTGATGTTGCCGCCAGGGGCGATTCCGATGCCGCCGACGCAGGCTGCCAGCGCGTCTGAAATGTAGTCGCCGTTGAGGTTGAGCGTTGCGATGACGGAATACTCTGCGGGACGGGTTAGGATCTGTTGGAGGAAGGCATCCGCCAGGCAATCCTTGACTGTGATGGTCGAGCCGGTCCTTGGATTCTTGAAGGAGCACCATGGGCCGCCGTCAATCAATTCGGCGCCGAATTCCTCCTGGGCGACCTGGTATCCCCATTCGCGGAAGGCGCCTTCTGTGAATTTCATGATATTGCCCTTGTGGACCAGGGTGACGGAGGAGCGGTCGTTCTCGATGGCGTACTCGATCGCAGAACGAACCAAGCGCTGCGTCCCTTCCTTCGATACAGGCTTGACGCCAATCCCGCAGTCCTCGGGGAAGCGTATCTTCGAATACATCTTCGGGAAATTCTCCGCCAGGAACTCCTCGATTTTCTTGGCTTCCTCGGAACCCGCCTTGAATTCCACGCCTGCGTAGATGTCCTCGGTGTTCTCGCGGAAGATCACCATGTCAACCTTCTCGGGATGAAGGACGGGCGAGGGAACGCCTTCGAACCAACGGACGGGCCTGAGGCAGACGTACAGGTCGCATTCCTGGCGGATCGCGACGTTCAGGCTTCTGATTCCCCCGCCGATGGGAGTCGTCAACGGTCCCTTGATGCCGACAAGGTACTGCTTGAAGGCGTCCAAGGTCTCCTGGGGAAGCCATTCGCCGGTGGTGTTGAATGCCTTTTCGCCAGCCAAGACCTCTTTCCAGGCGATCTTGCGCTTGCCTGAATACGCCTTTTCAACGGCAGCGTCAACAACGCGTACTGTGGCACGCCAAATGTCAGGCCCAGTTCCGTCGCCTTCGATAAAGGGAATGATTGGGTTGTTGCCGACCTTCAGGCCGTTCTTGGTCATCGTAATCGTTTCTGGCATCGTGGTTCTTCCTGATGTTTTTGAGGTGTGATCTGTTCGCCGATTTTGGCGATTTTCGTAAACCATAAATATAAGCCGATAGGCGAAAGTTGCCACTGGACAGGAGCGACCTTCGCTTTTCTTCATTCATTGCGGCAATGGCGAAACCTTCACGCAAATCTCCTTCGAACACTTGCCACGTCTCAAGTGCTCCAGGGAGCACCGAGGGTGGATCGCCGATCGATCCGTCAGGGCGAAAGAGAAAAGGTTTGGCCGCTTGCTTTTTTGTCAATAAAATCCATATAAAGTTCCAAATGTTTTGGGTGATGAATTGCCAATTTGCAAAAGCGTGTTATATTTTCCTTTCGCTCAAATAATTTTAAAACATAAAAAGTTATTGTCATAGTTATTATATTGTAAGGATTCAAGAGGTTATGAGCAAGACAATCAGCATCAGTGCGACCTTGCGTGACAAGGTTGGTTCGGCGGATGCCCGTCGTTATCGTCGTGCCGGCCAGGTTCCGGTGTGTGTTTATTCCAGGGGCGAAGAGACTGCTTCCATGTTGGTAAGCGAAGCTGACGCAAAGAAAGTCCAGCACCACTCTGGTCTGCTGAGCATCGCCTGCGAAAGCGGCAAGCAGATCAACGTCGTTTCAAAGGAAGTCCAGGTTCATCCCCTGAACAACAAGATTTTGCACATGGACTTCCACGCCGTCAAGGCAGACGAAGTTTTGGTCACCACGGTTGAGATCGTTCTGGAAGGCGAGCCAGCCGGCTTGCGCCAGGGTGGTCAGTTGGAGCAGGTCTTGCGCGAGCTTGACGTTTCTTCTTTGCCTGCTGACATTCCCGAATCGATCGTTGTTGACGTGTCGGCATTGGAATGCGACCAATCGATCCTGGTGTCCGAAATCGTCCTTCCCGAAGGCGTCGAGGCTGTGACAGACGGCGAACTCGTCATCGCCCAAGTCCGTATCCCGAGGGCGAGCATCGAAGAAGAGGAAGCTGAGGAAACAGAAGGCGAAGAGGCTGAAGGCGAAGAGGCCCACGGCGAAGATTCTCACCACGACAAGGCACACCACGAAGAATAAGTCCCTTGTGGGAATGATGCGAAACGGCGCGTGCCGGGAAAACCGGAAGATTGACCTGGTGGGCGCCGCGATTGACAATTTAGGTGATGGAAAATTCATCGCAACCGATGTTGGAAAATCGTTCAGGATCCGAATGCAAGCTTGTGGTTTGCCTTGGGAATCCTGGAGCGAGGTACGAATTGACTCGTCACAATGCCGGATATGGAGTTGGCGATGCCTTGCTGGCTCGGAAGGAACTTTGTTTCAAGCCGATTGGGCTGGCGGGATTGCGCGGAGAACTCTGGTCCTTTGACCCTGGAGACGGGAAGGGACGGTATTTGTTGAAGCCGACCACGTACATGAACGACAGCGGCGAGGCGGTGGATTTCGTGATGCGGCAGTACGGAATATCTCCCCTGGAATTGCTTGTTGTCTGCGACGACCTTGACTTGCCTCAAGGCAGGATACGGCTTAGGCCTTCAGGATCCTGCGGAGGTCAGCGTGGGGTCAAGTCCATCATCGAATGGCTCGGGACGGATGGATTTCCCCGTCTGCGAGTCGGTATTGGGAGACCGCAGACCAGTGACATTGACATAATCGACTATGTTTTAGGTCGCTGGTCTTCCGCCGAGCTTCAGGTAATGGAGCCTGCATTCGAGTTTGCTTCGCAATCGGTCTTGATCTGTATTCGGGACGGATTGGAGCGCGCGATGAATGCGGCGAATTCCTGGCGGGCGGACAAAGTCCAAGCCGAGCGTCAGCAAGGAGAACCAGAAATTGAGAAAGTATGAAGCAGTGTTTATCTTCGACCCTCAGAAGGTCGAAGGGGATGGCAAGGCCTTTTCGGCTACCATCGAGGCGATGTTCAAGGAAATGGGCGGCACGGTTGAGCGCGTCAAGTGTCTCGATCGCAGGACATTTGCCCGTCCGATCGGACGTCACACCATGGGCATTTACTGGGACTACGTCGTGTCGTTGCCCGCAGATGCCGTCGCGAAGGTCAAGGATCTGTATCGCTTGAACCAGACCGTCTTGCGCCTTGTGTTCTTCACCTATGAAGATGGGCAGGACGACACCTTCTTCAATCCTTCGGAAAACCGCGCGAAGCTGTTCCAGGAAGATTTCTTCGGCGATAGTTTCGACCAGGAGGATCGTCCGTATCGCAGCTACAGCGGTGGTGGCAGCAACGAGGAAAACTAAGGTTTTGAGGTATCATCACCGTCAGTAGAGAAAGGGCTAAGCGGTGGATCGCTTAATATCGTTGATCGTAGAATAAGTTTTAGGATGGGGGGAATCAATCGATGGCAAACGGATTTAACAAAGTTATTTTGTTGGGTAATTTGACTCGGGACCCTGAGGTCAGGACGGCCGGGGCGGGTCAGGTTTGCGCTTTTGGTCTTGCGATGAATCGCGTTTTCCGCGATGCGCGAGGTGAGAGTCGCGAGGAAACTTGTTTTGTTGATGTCGAAGCCTGGGGTCGCACTGGTGAAATCGTGGCGCAGTACTGCCGCAAGGGGAGTCCTTTGCTGGTGGAAGGGCGCCTGAGATACGACCAGTGGGACGACCGTGAAACAGGCAAGAAGCGGAGCCGCCTGACGGTTACCGCCGAAGCTGTCCAGCTGATCGGCGGCTCACGCGACGGCGCTCCACAGGGGCAAGGCTATGCTGAGGACATGGCTGGTGGACAGGCTCCATACTATCCACAGCAGCCACAGCAAGGCGGGTACTACCAGCAACCTGCAACGCCCCCGCCTGCATATGGCAGAGGGCAGATGCAGGGTGGTTACTACCAGCAGCCTGGTCCGCAATATGCGGCGCCGCAGCAACAAGCCTACACGCAGCCCGCTCCGCAGCAGCAAGCGCCTCCGCAGCAGCCACCGGCGATGCCGGCCTTCCAGGCGCCTGGCGAAGGCGAGGGCGAGGGCGATGGAGACGTGGCGGACGATATGCCATTCTAATCTCTAATCGAAGTAGCTAAAGAATTGTTGTAGTCAACCTAATGCCGCAGATGTGAAGCGGCTGAACCCCATAAGGAAAAAGTATGAAACCTGCAAATCCTCGTCGTCGTCGCCGCAAGGTCGTACGCGAAAAAGCCTGCCGTTTGTGCGAGAACCAGATTTTCCAGATTGACTTCAAGGATGTTGAGTTGTTGAACCGCTACACGACCGAAGGCGGCAAGATTCTGCCCCGTCGTATCACGGGCAACTGCTCCAAGCACCAGAAGTTGTTGGCGACTGCCGTCAAGCGCGCCCGCATTCTCGCCCTTGTTCTCTGATCATCAACCAAGAGGAAACGACAATGTCCATTGAACTGATACTTTTGGAAGACGTCAAGGATCTGGGGAAGATCGGCGACGAAGTACACGTTGCAGCTGGCTATGCCCGCAACTATTTGATTCCCCGCAAGTTGGCCGAATACGTGACGCCTGGCACCCGCCGTCGCGTCGAAGCCCGCAAATTGTTGCTTCAGAAGGATCACGAGGAGCGCATTTCCGTTGCGAAGTCGATGGCCGAATCGATTGCCAAGTTGAATTTGGCGATTCCTGTTCGTGCTGGCGAAGACGACAAGCTTTACGGTTCCGTCAGCAACGTTCAGATTGCCGATGCGTTGGCCAAGGAGAACATCCAGCTTGAGCGCAGCGCCATTGTCTTGGCGGAGCCGATCCGCGAGCTTGGTTCCTACGAAGTGGATGTTAAGCTTCATGCGGAAGTCTCTGTGAAGCTGAAGGTCATGGTCACTCGCGCTGACGCCTAAGTCCGCGGGTTGACTCCAGCCTGTACAATTTGTACAATTAGGTAAGCTCAAAGCGTTTTGGTCGCCCCGAAAAAGCCTCCAAAACGCTTTTTTGTCTTTTGGGCGAAACAATGCATTTATTGGAGTATTAGGAATGAGCGAGATGCCCTCTGTAACTGCGTCGATGTTGAATTTAGATCGTCCGAAGCCTCACAACGAGGATGCAGAGGTGGCGGTATTGGGCGGGATGATGCTTTCCATTGAGGCTGCTTCCATTGCCATCACGGGTTTGCGCTTGGAGAATGCGTTTTATCGTCCAGCCAACCAGACCATCTTCAACGCGATGGTTGAGCTGTCTTCCGGGAAGGGCGACATATCGTTGGATCCGATTGTGATTGCCGACCATCTGGATCGTTCTGGCAAGCTGGAGGAGGTCGGCGGCAGGGCATACATTTTGCAGTTGCTGGATTCTGTTCCCACGGCGGCCAACATTGAATTTTACGTTGACATCGTCAAGCAGAATGCGATTTTGCGTCACATCATCGCCACGTGTACCGAGACGATACAACGATGCTACAGCGGGGACGAGGATGTCCATGCCTTGCTGGAACTTGTGGAGCAGAAGATCTTCGAAGTGACCAGCATGAACGAAACCAAGGAGCTCCAGACGATCCAGCCCTTGGCGTTGGAAGCGATAAACTACCTCGAAAAGCTTGCTACGGGTGACGCTGACGTGCTCGGGTTGAAAACGGGATTTGACTTTGACAAGATGATTACGGGGCTGAGGCCTGGCGAAATGTTTGTCTTGGCGGCGCGACCGAGCATCGGAAAGACTGCGCTTGCCCTGAACATGGCAAGCAACATCGCCTTGAATCCCAGCCACAAGGCAGCCGTCGGCATCTTCAGCTTGGAAATGCCCGCCTTGGCGCTCGTGCTCAGAATGATCTGCAGCCTGGCAAGAATCGGCTTGTCCGAATTCAAGAGCGGTGCGGTTGCCAAATCCAAATGGCAGGCCGTAATGACTGCGGCAAGCGAATTGAACAAGGCGCAATTCATCATCGACGATACCGGCGCCATCGACATCCTCGAACTTCGGGCCAAGGCCAGGAGAATGAAAAGCAAGCACAATGTGGAAGTGATTTTCGTCGACTACCTCCAGCTTATCCGTGCGCATACCAAGAGCAATGCCAGCCGGGAAAACGAAGTCTCGATGATTTCCGGCTCGCTCAAGGCAATGGCCAAGGAACTCAATATTCCAGTCGTTGTCCTGGCACAGTTGAATCGCCAGGCCGAGCAGGGCGAAAAGCCCAAGTTGAGCCAACTCCGTGAATCGGGCGCCATCGAGCAAGACGCAGACGTGGTCGCGCTGCTCCATCGCGAACGGGAAAGGCAACAAGAACAAAGGGACGGCGACAATGCGGGACTCCCCTCTGAAGTCATTATCGCAAAAAACAGAAACGGAGCCACAGGGACGTCGGAATTGCTCTTCTTCCCGAGATATACGAGATTTGAAAACAAGGGAAATGCAGGAGCGGAAGACATGCCCGGAGCAACAGGCGAATTCTAATTAAGTGGATGGAAAACCTTCCAATCCTCTCAAAAACAGCCAAAAAAGAACAGGCCGTGTGGAAGTTGCCAGCAAACAGGCGTTTTTTGAAAAAATCGTGGCAAATATTGATTTTTTCGCTCAAGTTAGTTGAAAATATTCCATATAAACTTACATTAATGAGCAAAATAATTTATTGAACCATTAAAATATATGTGTTAACTTTGAGTAGTTGTTCAAAAAAACACAAAAGAAGTCAAGGGGGTAGCAAATGGCTCAACACCAACATAGAATTATGACCTTTGAGCGCGAGCAGCGCATCATGCAGATGCTGCGCGAAAATGAGTTTATGACCGTTTCTGGTCTGAGTGAAGAGCTTGGCATGTCTGAGGCGACTGTCCGTCGCGATTTGATGTCCATGGCTGAGCGTGGCATGTTGGAGCGTTTCCACGGCGGTGCCGCTTTGAAGACGGGTGTTGTCAGCGAGATGCTATACACTGACAAGGAAGGATTGTGTCGTGCAGCAAAGACATCGATTGCCGCGGCGGCCCTTGAATTGATTGAGGATAACGACATCATCTATTTGGATGGTGGCAGCACGGTCATGGCGTTGGCTCGTTTGCTTGAGAAGCGTCGCGGTTTGACGATTGTGACGAATTCCCTGATGGCTGCGTCTTTGTTGATGGAGAGTCAGCATCGTTTGATCTTGACGGGTGGCGAGTTCCGCCCGATCAGCCGCACGCTGGTCGGACCTTTGTCCGCCCCGATTTTGGAAGGTTTGAGCGTTGACAAGGCGTTTATGGGTACGATGGGGTTCACGATTGAGGAGGGGATGAGCACCAGTGATGCGGGCGAGGCCTTCACCAAGACCCAGGTCATGAAGCGCGCGCGGGAGGTCATCCTTCTGTGCGATCGCACGAAGATGGGCAAGACCTCCTTCGTCCGCTGTGGTGAAGTAAGTGATATCGACGTGTTGGTTACCGATTCTCTGAACGAGGAACTGTTCAACGCGCTGACCGAAGCGAACATCCGTATAGTCTGTGGCAAGTAAGCCAATTTTTGTATAATTAGGTACTAAGAGGAACTGAGATTATGGCGACTGCGATTGTGATGCCGAAGGCCGGGAATTCCGTTGAGGAATGTCTATTGTCGAAATGGCGAATCAAAGTAGGCGATGTCATTGCCGAGAAGGACATCATCTGCGATATTGAGACTGACAAGTCTGCCATTGAGGTGGAAGCTTCCGCTGGCGGTACGGTTTTGGCCTTGTTTGGTTCGGAAGGGGATTTGATTCCTGTTCTTCAGACGATTGTCGTGGTAGGGAATCCGGGCGAGGATTTCAGCGCATTGGTTCCTGGTGGTGCTGAAGCGGCTCCTGTCGCTGCACCAGCTCCCGCAGTGGCGGAAGCGGTCGTGGAAGCTGCGCCTGCCGCGGCGGCGGCTCCTGTTGCAGCAGCAGCCGGCGAGAATGCGCCGATGAGTCCGCGCGCCAGGAAGTTTGTTGCTGAGCATCCGTTTGTGGTGCCCAAGATTGCCGGCAGCGGAGCCGGTGGTCGAATCATCGAGGCTGATGTGGAAGCCGCCTACAGGACGAGTCCGAAGCTGAGTTCCGCGGCTTCCGCCATGCTGGCTGATGGAGTCGCCGCTCCGTCCGCAGGTACCGGTCCTGGCGGGATGATTCTTGCCAGTGACATGGGCAAGCCCTCGGCGGCTCCCGTGCCTGTTGCTGAAGCTGCTGTAGCGCCTGTTGCGGCGGCGGTGCCTGCTTCGGCAGACGTTGTGACCGCGAAGCCCTTCACGCAGATCCGCAAGATCATCGCCAAGCGTTTGCATGAATCCTTGAGTACGATGGCTCAATATACGCTCAATGCTGAAGCCGACGTGTCGGGACTCCTGGCGCTGAGAGCCAAGATCAAAGACAATGGTGAAAAGCTGGGCTTGGCGAATATCAATATCGGAGACATGGTGATGTACGCCGTTATCAAGGCGCTCCAGAAACATCCGGAAATCAATGGCGAGTTCGCGGACAATGTGGTCAAGCTCCACAGTTCCGTCAACATGGCCTTTGCCTGCGATACTCCGCGTGGCTTGATGGTTCCCGTGCTCCACAATTCCCAGAACATGTCATTGGCAGAAATGTCCAAGACCGTGAAGATCCTGGCAAAGCAAGCCAACGACGGCAACCTGAACCCGGATTTGATGGCTGGAGGCACGTTCACGGTATCGAATCTTGGTACCTTCGGGATTACCACGTTCACGCCTGTCGCCACCGCGCCTCAACTGGCGATTTTGGGCGTTGGCAAGACGCTGTTGCGTCCTGTCCGCACCAAGTCTGGCGAAATCGTGTACAAGGATTACATGCAGTTCTCGTTGACGTTGAACCACATGGTCATTGATGGTGCTCCTGGTGCGCGTTTCCTTCAGACCTTGACGGACATCATCGAGAATTTCGAGCTGGTTTGCATTGCAGGATAAGAGAAGGAGTTGAACATGGTCGACTTGATTGTAATTGGTGCAGGTCCAGGCGGATACGAAGCAGCCGCCTATGCCGCGAAGCTTGGCAAGAAAGTTGTGTTGTTCGAAAAGAACGAATTGGGCGGGACTTGCCTCAACGTTGGTTGCATTCCTACCAAGACGCTGTTGCGTTCGGCGCGTGCCTTGGAAGATTGCCGCGAGGCGGAACGCTATGGCGTCAGCGGCGGAGGAGCTGCTGTACTGGACATGAAGGCGGTCCAGGCGCGGAAGCAGGCTTTGATTGGAACGCTTACAAAGGGCATCGCCGGAATGCTGAAGCGCGGTGGCGTCGAAGTCATCAAGGCCGAGGCGAAACTGGCCGGAAAAGGCAAAGTCGTTGCTGGTGGCAAGGAATACGAAGCCGCCAATATCCTGATCGCAACGGGTTCTGTTCCCGCATGTCCGCCGATTCCCGGGCTGAGGGATAATCCCAAGGTCTTGGATTCAACAGGCATCCTCGCTTTGGATACAATTCCCGAGCGGCTGGTGGTCATTGGCGGTGGGGTCATCGGACTCGAGTTCGCGTCCTTCTTCGCGACCGTCGGAAGCAAGGTCACCATCGTCGAGATGCTGCCGAAAATCGCTCCGATCGTCGACGAGGAGATTTCCAAGAAGCTGATGGCAGAACTGAAGAAGCAGGGCATTGCCTTCAATCTCTCCTGCAAGGTCGAGAAGATTGACGGCAATGTTCTCACGTTTACGGATCCTGAAGGCAAGCAACAGCAGATCAGCGGCGACTACATTCTCAGCGCCATCGGACGTTCTCCAGTGTTGAAGGGAATCGGGCTTGAGGAAGCCGGAGTCGAATTCGATCGTCGCGGTGTCAAGGCCGACGAGTTTGGCAAGACGAACGTCCCTGGCATTTGGGCTTGTGGCGACGTTACAGGCCGTTGCTTGCTGGCCCACGCCGCGACCCGCGAGGGCATCGTGGCGGTCCACAATATGTTTGGCATTGCCGACCGGATGCGCTACAGTGCCATACCTTCGGTGATTTACACGCATCCCGAGGTCGCCCAGGTAGGAGCCACCGAGGAGGAGCTGAAGGCGAAGGGGATTGCCTATCGCAAGTCTGTCATGCCGATGGCGATTGCCGGTCGTTTCATGGTCGAGAATGATGGGAAGGCCGGTACTGTGAAGGTATTGGTTTCCGAGAAGTACGGTCAGATTTTGGGCGTTCATATGATTGGCGGTTGCTGTGGCGAGTTCATCGCCAGCGCGTCAGCAATGGTAGAAACCGAGCAATGCGTTGACGACGTTCGCCAGATTGTGTTCCCGCATCCGACTACTTCGGAAGCGTTGAGGGAAACGATTTTGCATGCGTAAGTTGATTTGTTGAAGATAACCAGGTTTCATTCAGAAGGAAATTGAAAGATGACGAAGGCATTGGAAATTTATCCGGAAGAACTGTTCAAGGCAGGGAAGATCGAGTTTACTCCGATTGACGTTTGCGCGTACAACAAGACTCTTGCGGAAGAGAAGAAGCTCTTCACGAAAGACGAGTTTGTGACGATTTATCACGACATGATGATCCTGCGCACGTTCGAGACCGTGATCAACGAGCTGAAGCTCAAGGGCGAGTACAAGGGCGTAAAATACAACCATGCCGGTCCCGCGCACTTGTCGATGGGCCAGGAAGCCGCCGCCGTCGGTCAGGCCTATAGCTTGGACGTTGACGACCATACTTTTGGTTCGCACCGCAGCCACAGCGAAATTCTCGCCAAGGGCTTGAGCGCCATTCGCAAACTGGATGACGCCATGCTCCAGAAGATCATGGAAGATTTCTTCGGCGGCGCGACGCTGAAGGTCGTCGAAAAGTGCGGTTGCAAGGACGTCAAGGATTTGGCGAGGCACTTCTTGGTCTATGGTGCATACGCTGAAATCTTTGCTCGCGTGACTGGTTTCAACAAGGGCTGGGGCGGTTCGATGCACTGCTTCTTCACTCCGTTTGGCATCTATCCGAACAACGCGATCGTTGGTGGTTCAGGTTCGGTTTCACCAGGTGCGGCGCTGTTCAAGCGCGTCAACCGCAAGCCCGGCATCGTCGTCTGCAACATTGGCGACGCATCGTTCGGTTGCGGTCCCGTTTGGGAAGGCATGATGTTTGCTGCCATGGATCAGTATCGTACGCTGTGGGATGCCGAACTCGGCGGCGGTCTGCCGCTGTTGGTGAACTGCTTCAACAACCAGTACGGAATGGGTGGACAGACTCGCGGCGAAACCATGGGTTACGACTTCTTGGCTCGCATCGGCGCCGGTGTCAATCCCGACCAAATGCACGCGGAGCGCATCAATGGCTACAATCCATTGGCGGTCATCGGCGCGGTCGCACGCAAGAAGAAAATCCTTCTTGACGGTCGCGGACCTGTATTGCTGGACGTTGTGACCTATCGTCTTGGCGGCCACAGCCCGTCCGATGCATCCAGCTACAGAACCAAGGAAGAGCTGGATCGCTGGATTGCCGCAGACGCAATTCCCGCTTACTACAACAAGTTGGTGGATGGGAAGATTGCGAAGGCATCGGAACTGGACCAGGTTCGCGAAAGCGTGGAAAATCTGGTATTCGATATGTTCAAGATGGCTATCGACCCAGAAATCTCGCCCTACGAAGAGGTTGGTTCCAAGTTCATCGAAGGCGTTACGTTCTCCAATCAGAAGATCGAGTCCTTTGACAATCGCACTCCCGAATTGCTGCAGCCCATTGAAGAGAACGATCAGTACAAGCGTATCCAGGGCAAGAAGCGCTTCGGCCTTGACGAAAACGGCAAGGCCTATTCGAAGATGCAGGTCTACAATTTCAACGACGCCGTATTCGAAGCGATGGTACATCGCTACTCGAAGGATCCTACGATGGTTGCATTTGGCGAGGAAAACCGTGACTGGGGCGGTGCATTTGCCTGCTATCGCGGCTTGACGGAACTGTTGCCTTACCATCGCCTGTTCAATTCTCCGATCAGCGAAGCGGCAATTGTTGGCGCCGCAGTCGGCTACGCCTTGTGCGGTGGTCGCGTGGTATGCGAGCTGATGTACTGCGACTTCCTGGGACGCGCTGGCGACGAAGTGTTCAACCAGCTGTCCAAGTGGCAGGCCATGTCCGGCGGCATCCTGAAGATGCCCGTCGTCCTGAGAATTTCCGTTGGATTCAAGTACGGTGCCCAGCACTCTCAGGATTGGTCCGCACTTGTGAACCATATTCCTGGTCTTAAGATCGTCTATCCTGTCACGCCTTACGATGCCAAGGGATTGCTCAATTCCGCTTTGGTGGGAACCGACCCCGTGATTTTCCTGGAAAGCCAGAAACTCTACGGGCAGGGCGAGGAATTCCACAAGGGTGGAGTACCCAAAGAGTACTACGAAATCCCAATCGGCGAACCCGATGTGAAGAAGGCAGGAAGGGATATCACCCTGCTGACCTTCGGTCCCGCGCTTTATGTGGCGTTGGATGCCGCCAAGGAATTGGCCAAGTACGGCATGGATGCAGAAGTGATCGACCTCCGCTCCATCAATCCGCTGAACTATGACAAGCTCATTGAATCCGTCAAGAAGACCGGCAAGCTCGTCCTGGTGAACGAAGCCGTCGAACGCGGCAACGTCATGCACAATATCGCTGCGAACTTGACTCAGTTCTGCTTCGATTACCTCGATGCGCCTCCCGCCATCATCGGCTCCCACAACTGGGTCAGCCCAGCTGCGGAACATGAGAAGGAGTACTTCCCGCAGCCAAGCTGGATCCTGGATACGATCCACGAACGCATCATGCCGCTCAAGGGCTATACCCCTGAAACCAACAGGACCCTGGGCGAACTCCAACGAGGAGCAAAACTCGGCCTGTAAGAGCGCCTGATTGACGAACAAGCCTTCAGGGAATGGCAAGCTAGCCGCATCCATACCCTGTGGGGTGATGTGACAATGTGCGAAGGTCGTTCCGACGATGCGGCAGGCGACTTTCGCACATCCTGTTTTCCAGGCACGAATGTCTGGACGCTAGTATCTTTTGGAGTTTTTGGAATGAAAGCGAGCGAATTGGGTCAACGACGCGACTTGGCGGTCGGCTATTTTGGCAACGGGGATTTTGTCGGGTCTTGCCAGCGTTTTATCCACCGTCTTTCGGAGGTTTTTTACTCTTGGCCTGGCATCTTGAGTTGCCGTCCGGACCCTGTGCTTGACGATGCATACAAGTCTCGATTGCTTGAATCCTTGCGTTGGTGCCGTTCCAACGGGATGAAGCTGGATACGTTGTTCAACTGCAACTGCTATGGCGAACGGTCCGTAAGCGCAGGCTTGCGCGATCAAGTGCTTGGGGTGTTGGACGAAATGGGGAACCTTGGCCTCTTCCCTGATGTGGTGACGACGACATCGCCATTCATTGCCGCAATGATCCGCAGAACCTTTCCCAAGATCGAACTCCGTGGCTCCGTAAATCTTCGTGTCCACGGCACGACAGGTTTCCAGTACTTGCTGGAGGATTTTGATTCCTTTTACTTGAGTCGTGAGCATCATCGCGATTTTGAATATCTGCAGGCATGCGCCGAGTGGGCACGTTCACGGGGCAAGGTCGTCTGCATGCAAGTCAATAGCGGATGCCTCCGGGAGTGCCCGTACCAGCAATTCCATGACAATATGCACGGGCACGACAGGCGGCGGCAAAGTCAGGAAGGGAAAGCCTTGGACTTCGAAGTCTTCCTCTGCAAAAAGCATTATGTCAAGGGCAACCTTGTGGATTTCATCAAGGCGACTTGGATTCGACCGGAGGATCTGCGCTTCTACCGTCCATATGTCAGCACTTTCAAGCTGGCTACAAGAAACGTGACTTGCCCTGAGAAAATCCTCGAGGCGTATGCCAAGGAATCCTATTCGGGAAATTTGCTTGAATTGATGGATCCAAACATCGCACCCCTGTTCCCAAACCTGATCCTGGAAAACTCCCTGTTCCCGGAAAATTGGGCAACTAGTGGAATCGGGGCGGCATGCGGACAAAATTGCGTGAATTGCGGAAAATGCCAGGCAATTCTCGACAAGGTGACCGTAAGCCAATACTGAAATATCCGACTTTCCCCGCAAAAAACAACATGAATTCAAGGCAAAAGTTATGCCTTGAATTAGGTACGGGCACCCGGGGTGCTCGTACTCAAGCGATGTCGCCGCTAAAGTGGCGAAACTGGGGCGTTTCTAGCCAAGTGGGTCGGGCGTGTCGGACGGGTTGGGCGTTTTCAGTGTTGTGGGATTGTGGTTGGCAGCATTCCATCGATGGCGTGCAGGAGTGTGTTTTTAAGGAGTGGCGCTGCAATTCTGCCTCCTCCTCCTGCGGATTCGACGATGCACACCCCGATGATTTTTGGGTTGTTTGCCGGTAGTGCTGCTATTGCCCAAGCATGTGGTTTTTGGTTTGGCGCGTGGTCGGCAGTTCCTGTTTTCGCCAATACGTCAATGCCTGGGATTTGCAAAGCCTTTCCAGTTCCGTACTGCGTGCATCCGAGCATCCCGACCTTGATCGGAATGGCGATGTTTGGGGGGAGTTCGAAGGTTTCAGGGGTTTGGGGCATTCTTGAAATGATCAGTCTCGGGGTGAAAAGTCGACCTGTGGTTATTGCGCAGGTGTAGACTGCCATCTGAAGTGGCGTGACAATCCATTCACCTTGCCCAATGGCGGCGTTGGCGGCATCTCCCAGATGCCAAACAGGATCCTTGCGATGCTTGGAAACCCAGTCAGGCGTGAATGGAATGCCTGCTTTCTCGTGTCGCCAAAGAATCGTATTGAGCGATTTCCCGAATCCAATATTGGATGCTAGTTCGCTGACGCCTGATTTGCCGAGTCGGCGTCCGACTTCACAGAAGTACGTGTTGCAGGAGAGGGCGATTGCCGTGGGGAGGGTAACGTTTCCGTGTCCGTCCTTGGCTGAACAGGCGACTGTTTTCGTCGGGGTCAACTGATAGTATCCTGGGCAGTAAATGGTTTCGCTTGGTGTGATTACTTTTTTCTGGAGTGCTGCAATGGCGAAGAGCGGCTTGATTGTCGAGCCTGGGGGATAGAATCCCGCGATGGCTCGATTGACGAATGCGCCTGGGAGCTGGTTGTCAGCCAGTGTTGGCGGCAATGTGAACGCGGGGCATGAAGCGAGTGCGAAGATTTCTCCGTTTTGAGCGTCCATAATGACGATTGCGCCGCTGAGATTGTTGTCAAGCAGTTGAGCTTCAGCAGTTTGCTGAAGTTTGATGTCTATTGTCAGCGCTACGTCGTTTCCTGGGATTGTTTGTTGTGTTTCTACGGTATCATGTCTATATGTAAAGACATCTGTATGAATGATTTGGAATCCATTTGACCCTCTGAGCTGGTCATTGCATGCGAGTTCGATGCCCGTTTGTCCGACGAGTTCCCTTGCGTTAAGTTGCCTGATCGTGTCGTCTTGGTCAATTGGCGTACTATGAGCTGCGAATCCCCTGATATGTGTTGCGCTGTTTGGGAAATCATATGTCCTGTTCCATGAGAGGACGAGTTCGATTTCTGGAAAGTTGTGCTTGTTTGCTGCGAGCCTGGTGAGTTCGTCCTGTGTCGGTTTTTTCCAGATTATGAAAGGGAGTGGTGCGTTTTGCTTGAGGTGCTTCAGTATCTGCTCTTTAGTCGGCCTGTTTTGGTAAGCATTTGGTCCGAGCAGTGCTCCGAGTTCCGAGATTCTCGCGGAGACCTTGTTTATAGTCGCGGTTCTTGTATCCCTCGGGTCTCTGATTTTTTCAATTCTGAGTGCGATTGCGTATTCTGGTTGGTCTGCATTAAGCACGACTGCATTTCTGTCAATGATTGCCCCTCTTTTGGCTGGAACGAAAGTGACCTTGGTTTGTTGCTGTTTGCTTCGTTTGAGCAAGTCGTTGCTGGCTGCGAGTTGAATCCAGGCGACATATGCCGTGAGGGCGGCAAGCAGCACTATTGCGCCAGTTCTCAGTGCCCTGCAGTGGTATAGGAGTTTCGGTCTATTCGTCTTCATTGTCTTGGTCAATGGATTTTTTGCCGAGCAGAAGTCTTTCGACCAGGTCCATCAATGGGAATGCGATCAATGCAAGGATTGGCGCGACAATCGGTGTCGTTCCGAGGAATCGGATAAGGATTGCGAAGCTGTCGCTCCAAGTTGAATTAGGTCTTTGCAGGAGTATTGCGAGGATGGCATAGATTGCCGTAGCCACTGCGGCTTGTATTGCAGTGCCAAGGATGTAATGGTCTGTCAACTTGAAGTTGAGGAAGATTGATGCGGTTGCAACGATGACCAGGATCAGCGATGAGCTTCCAATTGGGTTGAAGCTGTTGGCGTCCAGGACGATGCCCATGGCGAACGCGGCAACGAAAGCCGCTACGGGTTTCCTTCGTTGTACGAAGAACACGGTTACCAACGGTGCTGTCAGGAGCGGGATTGTGGGGAACGCATTGGGGAGTGCGAGCTGAAGGGTTGCGCCGGCGAGGATCCAGATGACAGCGAGTGCCGTGCCGAGCAGGTGTTTCCACAAGCCGCTTCGCGTGAAGAAGAATTGCGCGATGACTTCCGGGTTGAAACGGATGTCGATTTCAATGAGTTTTTTGTTTTCGATATCTCGCGGCATGGCTTGTTACTGTCATTGGGTTATGGCTTTCAATGCTACGAGGACGTAGGTGACTTGCGCATTTTGTGCGGGTTGTTGGATGAGCAGGATTGGAGCGCCGGTATCTGCTGTGGTGATTTGTTGTACGTATCCGACGAGTATGTTGTCAATGCCTTCGGGGTTGTTTCCCAGTGACGATGTAAAGACCTTGTCGCCGACCTGTACGGCATCGTATTCAGCTCCTGCTGGATCTGAGAGCACCAGGCTTCCCGGGGGGATGATGATTTGTGGCTTTTGGTCGGATTTATTGGCTCTTCCAATAAGCAGCCCTGTGACGTTTCGTTCCGGGATGTTGCATGTCATCGTGAAATCCGATGCGGTCGTCAGTGTGACTGTTGCGTTATCTGGCGCGACGTCCCTGATGATGCCGAGCAGCGATGGTTGGCTTCGTTCTTCTCCGTTTTCAGGTTCTGGCGGGATTGCAAGCACGAGTTGTCCGGTTCTGAGTCCATCCTTGTATCCCCTGTTGATGATGCACCTGTCATAGAAGGATGCGATGGGGTCGCGCTTGATGATTTTGCAGAGTGTCAGCGTGAACCTGTTGTCGTCATAGACGAGCCTCAGCCTGTTTTTGAGGAATTTGTTTTCATGTATTGCTGTTGCGTACTGCGCCCATGCGGCATTTAGCGCAGTTTGTGACATTGCGAGTTCATTTTGGAGGTCGAGTTTATCGTTTGGCTTGAGCGCGGCGGTTTCATCGCCGAGTACAGCTTTTGCGACTCTTCCTGTGAAATCTGCCCATGCCTGAGCTGGCTGAGTAAAGAATCTCGTAGCCGCGGCGATTTTATCCGTGAATTTGCTTGGGATGAAGATCAGCACCAATGCGAGTATGAATGCCGCTATTGCTGCTACTATGGCTCTCTGTTTCATTTTTGTTTCGACCCGTAGATTGTATGGTATTCGTCTCTGGTCATTGAGTAGCAGCAATCATCATGAATGGGAGAATTGTAGTATGGTTGGCTGCATCCTCTGAGGCATCCTTCGTAGGTGAAGCCGCATTTTTCGATGACTCGTCTTGATCTTTGGTTGTCGCTATAGTGGTAGATGCAAAGGATTTGCGTGTTCGTTTGCTCGAATGTGAATTTGATGACTTCCCTTGCTGCTTCCGTCATGTATTCGTTTCCCCAGAAGGGTTGTCCCATTGAGTAGCCCATTTGCCTTGCCCCTGAGAACGTTCTTTTCGAGTCTTTGACGACTCCGATTCCTCCGATGACCTTGTTGTTGTGCGTTGGGAGTACGAGTGCCCAGTGGTAGAGTTCTTTCATGAACAGGTTTTTGATGAGGTTTATGGAATCTGCGATGCTTTGGTGCGGCGCCCAACCTGCCCTTGGTCCGACGTTTGTTGAGGAAGCGTACTCGAAGAGATCCTTTGCATCGCTGATTTGCCAAGGTCTGATGATCAGTCTTTTGGTGAAGAGTGTATTCATGGTCTTCTATCTTTTCCGTAAGTTATCGATATTCTGAATTACTATATCGTTTTACCCACAAAATCAACACAGAATCAACATAAAATCTTTTTGGGGAAAGCTGAGTTCGCAGTGAAAAGCTCAGCCCCATCAATAAGGTTGCTACACGCAAAAATGGGTGTCTCTTGGAATTAGGCCATGCGTACTTGATTTGTGCCCATGATTGGTGTAAGTTCATACAGTAATGGGATGGCAGTGGAACAAAATGGTTGTGAAGCTGGTTGAGTTTGAAATTCATCGTGGGCAAGGGAGTGTGAAAACTTGCAAATGCGCGATTAGGCATGACATTTTTGGGCTGTTGTTTTGCCATGGGGAAGCGTGTGAATCAGTTAAATTAAGGAAAAATTTTAGTTTATAGATGCGGATACTTCATTTTTCGGATATTCATCTTGGGCATTGGCCTGTTGGTTTTGACTGGTTGTTTGACAAGCGTTTGATAGGTGCGTTGAACTACCGGTTGACTCGTCGCGGCAGTCAGGATTTCGGGACTTTGGATCGTTTGCCGGATGTCGTTGAGAGCTTGGGAATTGAGGCTGTTGTGTGTACTGGGGATTTGGGGAGCATCGGAAGTCCCAAGGAGTTTTCCGTTGTATCGTCGTCGTTTGGTTGGTTACATGATCGTTTTGGCGAGCGTTTCATGTTTGTTCCTGGGAATCACGATTATTATACGCATTTGAGCGTTGCTGATTTGGATGGTTTCTGCCGTAGGTTGAATGGTTTTGGGTTGTCGAGTTTTCCCCATGAGCGTTGGTTTGGCGACGATCACTTCATTTTGGTCAACGGGAGCAGGCCTCAGGGGTTGTTTCATTCTGGCGGGAAGCTATCATCTGCCCAGCTCATGCGTTTGAAGGTGATCATAGAGCGTCCTCGTCGCGAGGGTGAGCGTCGGATATTCGTATGTCATTTTCCTGTGTATTCTCCTCGCGGGCGTGGTTTGGGTTGGCCCCGTCGGATATCCTGTGAAAATCAGTTTCGCGAGTGGTGCGAAAGTGGGAAGATAGATATATATTTGTGTGGTCATCTTCACAAGGCTTACCGCTATGGGAAGCCAGGTGTATTTGAGCAGCTGTGCAGCGGTTCGTTGACGATGCATGGTAGTGCGATCGTGCTTGACACTGGCAAAGAGACGAGCAGTCGTATCATAAAGATATAGCAAACAAGGAGCGAACAATGAAGCAGTATTTGGCGTTTGACCTGGGTGCCTCGAGTGGTCGTGCAATGTTGGGAACGATCGATGGCGGTCGCGTGACCTTGGAGGAGATGCATCGTTTTGAGAATGGAAGCGTTGCAATCCAAGGTGGATTGTACTGGAATTTTCTTGGTTTGTTCCAGGAGTTGAAGACTTGTTTGAGGAAGGCGTTGGAGTCTGGCGCCAAGTTGTCTTCAATTGCGGTTGACACCTGGGGCGTCGACTATTTGTTCTTGGACGAGAAGGGCGGCTTGGCCGGCATCCCGCATTGCTATCGCGATCCACGTGTCGATGATGTCTTGGATTGGACATTTTCGCGGATTTCGAAGGAATCGATCTACAAGCAGACCGGGATTCAGTTCATGAATCTGAACACGATTTTCCAGTTGGCGGCTTCTGTCCGCGATGGCGATCCCGTCTTGCGGATTGCAGACAAGATGTTGTTTATACCGAATGCGTTGACGTACTTGTTCTGCGGCGATGTTTCGGCGGAATACAGCATTGCGACGACATCGCAGCTGTTCAATCCGTCAACAGGCGAATGGGCTTGGGAAATCATTGACGCATTGGGCTTGAAGCGCGATTTGTTCCCGAAGATCAAGCCGTCCTGTAGCGTCGCGGGTGTTTTGTCGGCTCAATTGCAAGAGGAATTGAAGTGCGGTCCGATTCCGGTTGTGTTGGTTGGCAGCCACGACACGGCGTCTGCCGTAGCGGCTGTTCCTGCGACGGATTCTGGGCCTTGGGCGTACTTGAGCAGCGGGACTTGGAGCTTGCTTGGGATTGAGTTGCCGAAGCCATTGATCACGGAGGCGGCCTTGGCGGCGAACTACACGAACGAAGGCGGCGTCGGCGGGACGATTCGCTTTTTGAAGAACATCATGGGGTTGTGGCTGATTCAGGAATGCAGGGCGGAATGGAAGCGACAGGGCAAGAAGTACACATTTGACGAACTTGACGCATTTGCCGATGAGGCGGAGCCGTTCCGCTCGTTCATCAATCCCAACGACAATATGTTCACGCCGCCGGGCGACATGCCCGGCAGGATTTCGGAGTATTGTCGCCGGACTGGTCAACCGGTTCCGGAGACCCCTGGGCAGATCTTGCGCACGGCACTTGAGTCCTTGGCGATGCGTTATCGCCAGACTCTTGAAGAGATCGAGTCATTGACTGGCGAGAAAATCAGCAAGTTGCATCTCGTTGGCGGTGGATGCAAGAACATCGTCCTGAACCAATTTACCGCGAATGCGATCGGACGCCCCGTTCAAACGGGACCGATCGAGGCAACCGCGCTGGGCAATGTCATCGGCCAGGCATTGGCGCTTGGCGATATCGGATCGTTGCAGGAAGGGCGCGAACTGATCAAGAACAGCACGGAATCGGAGATGTATCTGCCGAGCGACGAGGCGGCCTGGGAGGCTGGATACAAGGCGTTCCTGGCAGTCCAATAAAGAAAGCTTTGTGTTGGTTAATACAAATTCATCGCAGAATTGCTCCTAATCGTAAGGAATATTACCATGAGTTCTCAAGCTTCCAATGGTGTGAAATTCCCTGTTGAGTTGCTGAACAAGAGCTGCAAGGAGGTGTTCACTGCCATTGACGTTCCCGCGGCGGATGCGGAGATGATTGCCGATACACTGGTATTGACCGATATGCGCGGCGTTTACTCGCACGGAGTGATCCGTTCCGCGCACTACATCGACTGCATCCAAGCCGGAGGCATCAAGCCCACTGCCGAACTCCAGATCCTTAACGAATCGCCCTGCGCCATCCGCACCAGTGCCGCAGGAGGCCTCGGCATTCCGGCGGCAATCAAGGCGACCGACCTTGCGATGGAGCGCGCCAAACAGCACGGGGTGGCGGTTGTGACCGTGAACCATAGCGACCACTACGGTGCGGCGGGCATCTATGCGATGCGTTGCGCCGACCAGGGGTTGTTCGGGATGTCGATGAGCAACACCTGTCCGTTAGTCGCCCCAACGGGCGGCGCCAAGGCGACGATTGGCAACAACCCGTTCAGCTATGCGGCTCCTGGCGGCAAATACCGGGCGATTCTGTTCGACATCTGCATGAGCGTGGTGGCGACCGGTAAAATGATCATCGCCGCCGCCGAGGGCAAAAAGATCCCGGAGGACTGGATCATTGACGCCAACGGCAATCCCACCGACGATCCCACGGAGATTTACCGCGGTGCGATCTCGCTGCCGTTCGCGGCGCACAAGGGCTACGGTTTCGCCGTGATGGTCGAATTGCTGAGCGCGGTACTCGCAGGAGCGGGCATCACCAAAGACGTTCATTCGTGGAATAAGGCTCCTGGGCGCGACGCCAACACGGGGCACTGCTTCATCGTCATCAACCCCGAGTTTTTTGGGGGGCTGGATGAATTTAAAAAGCGCACCGACCTTTTGATCGACCGCCTGGTCGCCACGCCTCCTGCGCCGGGCGTCGATCGCGTCCGCTACCCAGGGGAAATCGAATTTGAGCATGAAGCCGAAGCGTTGAAATTCGGTGTGCCGCTTCCGCAGTCATCAGTCGATGAACTTCGTCGCGCCGCCAAGCTGACAGGCGTGAAGCTGGATTTTTGAAGGATGCGTTTGAGCGCTGCAGGCGTTTCGGCAACATTGTTGACGCAACCAAACAGACACGGAGATAAGATAAGCATGTCAGATCAACTGATGGAAACCGATTTGATCATCGACGAGGAATTGAATGCGAGTCGAATCCAGGCCTTGCGTGAGCGTTGCCAGTTGCATAGGCGACAAGGCAGGAATTCCGGTTGGCATGGCGGGTTTGTAGCGATTGCCCGTGGCTTGCGCGCATCGTCGTCGGAGTCCTCCTGGCAAGTTCGCAAGGGTTATGTTTGCAGGGAGCGTTTGCGCAGTCTTGAGTTTGTTCTTGACGATGACGAGTTGCTTGTTGGTCGTTTGGCGCCGATGAGTGAAGCTGAGAAGTCTGAGATGGAGTCGGCAAAGGCGTATTGTGCCGAGCACTATCGTCGTGCGGGTGGTCAGACTGGACATTGCGAGCTGTACAGGGACGAGTTGTTCCAGTTGGGGGTTGATGGGTTGCTGTCGAAACTGGCGGGGTTGGAGTCATCGGAGGCCGACGATGAAAAGCGTGATTTTTACCGGTCTGCGCAATTGGCTTTGCATGGATTTCAGGAGATGATCGAGCATGCAGGAGATTGCGTTCAGCGTTCGTTGGAGGAGTGTTCCGACGCATCCCGCCGCGTTGAGTTGGAGTCTATGCTATCGAGTTGCCGTTGGATAGCCCGCCATCCGGCACGTGATTTTCGTGATGGGATTCAGCTTTTGTGGTTTATGGATTTGGGGGTGATGTACGGTGACGAGAGCGGTTTGGTCGTCAGCGGTCGTTTGGACAGGACGTTGATTTCGTACTATGAGCGTGACATATCGAGCGGTCGCTTGACTGCTGACGATGCCTTGGCGTTGATCGAGTGCCTGTATATCTTGATCGACGAGTTTGTTCCGGACGGCTTGGCGATGTCCGTGATGGCTGGCGGTCGCGATGCCAGTGGCGCCGATTGGTGCAATGATTTGTCTTATTTGAGTTTCGAGGCTTTGCGTCGCACACGTCTTGTGTATCCGACGGTTGGGTTGTGCTGGCACGAGGATGTTGAAAGCGACTTGATGGATTTGGCCGTTGAGTTGGTGTGCGAGGGGATTCCGAATGTTGGCTTTTTTGGTGACGACACGATTCAGCGCGGCTTGCAGGCTTTGGGGGTGCCAAGCGAGGAATCCTGCAACTACATCAATTCGACGTGCGTTGAGATCACTCCCGTAGGTCGCAGCGGCGTCTGGGTTGCATCGCCGTACTTCAATGTCTGCCAGCATTTGCTGGACGAGATTTGGAGCCAATCCGAATCCGATTCGCCTGTTGGGAGTTTTTCGGAGTTTATCGACTGCTACAAGGAGCGTCTGAGCGGTCGGATTCGTGCTGCGGTAGGGGAGCAGAATCGTTTGCGCGAGGAGCGTCGCCAGTGGGGGCGCCGCCCGCTTCAGAGCGTGTTCACCTTGCCTTGTGTCGAACGCGGTCGCGATGTTGACGATGGCGGTGCAAAGTACAACTGGGTCGAGTGCTCCTTTGTTGGGATGGCGAATTTGGCTGATTGCCTGGAGGCGATTCGCCAATTGATCTTTGAGGAGAAATCCCTTGATTTTAGAAGCATGCGCTCGCTTTTGGAGTCGGATTTTGCCGACTCGTCTTGGTTGGCGCGGATCAATCGCTTGCCGAAGTACGGGAATTGCGAGGCTGATCCTGATGGGTTGCTGGCTGAATTCATCGGATTTGTCGAGTCGGAATGTGCGAAGCAGGTTGTTGAACCCGATGGGACTCGCTTTGTCCCGGGTGCATTTTGCTGGATTATGCACGAGAGATTTGGTCGCGAGACTGGTGCGACTCCTGACGGTCGTCGTCGCGGGACGCCGTTTGCGGATGGTTGCGGTCCTGCGCAAGGTCGCGAGCGTTTTGGTCCGACGAGTGCGATCTTGTCAACGACGTCATGGCGTCACGACGCATTGGTTGGCGGCGCTGCGTTCAACATGAAGTTCACGCCAGCTGTCTTGCGGAGTGAGGGAGCTGCGTCGAAGTTGCGTGATTTGATCATTGTTTACTTGCGTCGCGGAGGCTTTGAGACCCAGATAAATTGCGTTGATGCAGAGACGATGAAGCGTGCCCGTGAGGATCCCGATTCGTACCGTGATTTGATTGTACGGATTGGCGGTTATACGGATTATTTTGTTCGAATCAGCCGTGAGATGCAGGATGAGTTGATTCTGCGCACGGAATACGGGTTGTGACATTAAATCACAAGGAGCAAAAGATGAGCAGCAGAATTGAACGGATGTATTCGTTGGCATGCGAGCAGTATGCCGAACACGGTGTTGATGCATCGGCTGCCTTGAAGGCATTGGATGGGATTGCCATTTCGATCAATGCTTGGCAGGGTGATGACGTCGTTGGCTTCGAGGAGACGAACCATGCGTTGACTGGCGGTTGCCAGGTGACGGGGAACTATCCTGGACGCGCCAGGACTGCGGATGAAGTACGTTCGGACCTGAGCGTCGCCCTGGGGCTGATTCCCGGTCGCCATCGCGTGAATTTGCAATCTCATCAGGTTGACAAGATGATACCCGGTGTTGACCGTGATGGATTTACCCTTGAGCACTATGCCAGTTGGCTTGACTGGACGAAAGCGAATGGGCTTGGCCTTGACATCGCCCCTGCTTTCTATTCGCATCCCAAGTTGGATCACGGGTTGTCGCTGTCCCATCCGGATCCTGGGATCCGCAAGTTCTGGATTGACCACGGCAAGGCAATTCGGCGCGTGGCGGCTGAGTTCGGACGCGCATTGGGGACGCCGTCAGTAGTGAATTTCTGGGCACCTGACGGATACAAGGACACGCCGTCAGACCGCTATGCCGCACGGAAGCGATTGCTGGAGTCGTTGGATGAATGCATGTCGGAGCCGATTGACGATGCTGTTGAACTCGATGCCGTCGAAGCGAAGTTGTTCGGAATCGGCACGGAAAGCTGTACGGTTGGCTCGAATGACTTCTATCTGACCTATGCGGCGAAACGCAATATCCTGGTCTGCCTGGATTCGGGGCACTTCCATCCGACGGAATCGGTTGCCGACAAGATATCGGCGATTTGCTGTCAGCAAGGTCGCCTGTTGTTGCATGTAAGCCGCGGAGTTCGTTGGGACAGTGACCATGTCTTGGTTGTCAACGACGAATTGCTGTCGATTGCCCGCGAGGTTGTCGCCTACGATTATTTGGATCGTGTCCACATTGGGTTGGATTATTTTGACGCCAGTATCAACCGTGTTGCGGCATGGGTCATCGGTGCGAGGAACATGCAGAAGGCATTGTTGATTGGTTTGCTTGAACCCAAGAAGCGCATTGACGGCTACGAGAATGCGTTTGACTTTACGAGTCGTCTTGCGTTGCAGGAGGAGGCGAAGGCCTTGCCGTGGTGCGCAGTTTGGGACTATTACTGCGAGACCCAGGGCGTTCCCGTTGGCTTTGGCTTCATGGATCGGATTCGTTCCTACGAGAAGGCGGTTCAGTTCAAGCGCGAAGGGTAATCCTAAAAAATGCAGTTAACGCCATGACACTAATGAGTTGCATGGCGTTTTTTTTGAGACAAGGACATTGCAAACATCGAAAACCACTAAGATTTTGTCCGATGAATCGGCAACAGTTTAGGTACGGGCACCCAGGGTGCTCGTACCTGATCCAGTCCGCTAATTTTGCGGAGGAAACGGGCTTTTGTCGCGAAGCACTCCCTTGTTGGGGCAGGTGGAGACCAAGGAGTTCCAAGTCGAAATTTGATTACTTTTATTTCGTACTCAAACAGGTATGGAAAAATGGTCTTCTAATCGACTGAAATCATCAAGAATCATCCGGATTACCCAATGGGTTGTGAGTTTGGAAGATTGACGATGTTTGTCAATGATTGTGCATGATTCTTGCTTGAAATTTTCCAAAAAAACGCGAAATTTTAGTGATGCAAATAAGGCTTTAGCCCACCCAACCGTAAGGGGGCCTCCGC
>Ga0123335_1001322_pt1 | contig 40615 bp, 38 predicted proteins | sample BiotimSIPDNA_2_FD_89707 | JGI IMG/M metagenome (GOLD analysis project Ga0123335, IMG submission 89707) | Anaerobic biogas reactor microbial communites from Washington, USA - Biogas_R2 time_0 SIP DNA | ecosystem: Engineered > Bioreactor > Anaerobic > Unclassified | place: Washington, USA...
ATCCGCAAGCCCCGCTGTGAGAACCCTAAGAGTTCAATTTTGCCATTGAACTGTTGAACCGCTTTATGGGAAACGGGTTTAACGGCTCGATCTGAGGCTGCCAAAAAATTCACCTCAGCCTAGGGAGGATACTCTCCCTGACGTCTTGCCTTAAGCCCTCGATTAAGCAGTCAAGTTCGGCTAGGCTTAACAGTTGTATGGCGAAATATTCGGCTAGGGCTGCTCTTAGGGATTCACGGTTTTCAGCGGTGTCTTTTATGCGAAATATCTGCACCATTAGCCCTCCTAAGTGAGCGCTCCCATCCGGCTTGTACCAACGCCTTCAGTGTAGACCTCACGCAAGGGCAACCCGACCCTCAAAACTTCTTTTAAAATAACCTCTTTGCCCTCGCCAGTTTTTTGGCTTAATTTCTCAAGGATGCCGTCTTGTTGCTTAGCGGTCAACGCCTTCCAGTCAACGAGAAAAACTCTTTCGGTTCTTTGGATGCTCTCCAGCACTGCGGGGTGAGAGTTAATGTCTTGTATGGGAACCTCGCCCTCAGAGAAGACGTCACCCCATGCCTGTTTGCCTTCAGCGTTGAGGTATGCCCAAGTCCTGTATTTCCTCAAGCTTGAGCCTCCGAGCCTTGCTTTTTTTGAGAGCCACCCTTGAATTGGTCACAGGCCTCGCTTGAGGCTATACGATTAACTGATCTTCTGCCCTTCATTGTGGGCTCGGTGCAACGTCCACACCAGAAAACGCAGTCACAACAGTACAGAACATCAGCGGAAAGCATGGACATGCCTATGCCTCCCGCCGCCAGTCACAGCCGCTGCACTTGCGAGCATCCACTCTGCAAACGCCTTGCGAGTCATTGGGGCAAAGCTTACCTGGATAGCCACAGACAAGCCGCCCCATCTAGGTCACCACCTCCTCTAACTTTGGAAGATACTGCACCAAAACAGGCGCCTTGTTAGCCACACCACGAGAAACCTTCATGCAATTAAACGAGTTAACCTCAACCGTGCCGATGTGAAGTTTTCCCCGATACATCAAAACGTAGAGCTGGCCGTTTTCTCCACGGCGATAAACAACTTTTAATCGCCGATCCTTCACTTGGAAGCCTCCTTAAAAAGTAAAAAAGGGAGAGAAGCTGCGGAGAAAACGCGGAGCTGGTTAGGTCGCCAGCTTGTCGGGGCTCCGAATCCCACCCCCTGCACTTCGACGTAAACGCCCATCATTAATCCGAGGCGTTATTTTATAATCAAAGAAAGTGCATAAATCAAAAACACAACTTTTTTCTTTAAAAAATTCAGCCTGTTTATACAGAATTTTTACTTCACTAAAACTATAACCCAAAATAACAGATTTAATACAAGTCATCTTGTTACTTAATTGGATTTAATAGATTCAAGTTTTCCAATTGCTTGCAGCTGAAGCAGGTTTATTAGTATTAAACACCTTAGTAAAATTTAACGTAACAACCATTTGAGCTGCTTAAAAAATGACTGAGCTGGATAAAGGTGCAAAGAAAAGTCGCAGCATACTAACTGTTGCGTTAATTTTTGTTGTAACATTATTTGTTTTCATTGGAACATTACTTTCTCCGCTTTATGACCAGATTGTTCCTAACGTAGAAGGAACAATTGACATGATTCTCACGTTGGCAACCAACGTTATTTACCTGATTGGCGGTGGAATAATAGTTTTTGGAGCTTTGGCTGCAGCGGTGAGGTTTATTCAGGCAAAATTGAAGGACACTTACCAACCATCCTATGCAAGAAAGTTCCTGTCAGGGTATTTGACGTTAAGCTTAGAATTTTTTATAGGCGCTGAAATTATCAAGACAGTACTTACTAGAACACTTGAAGAGTTTGCGGTTCTTATTCTGGTCATTATTAGTAGAGGACTTTTCAGTCTAATTCTTTATTGGGAAAGAAAATGGCATGGAACAGCTGAAACAGAGTAAAAAAAGATAATTCTTGTATTTAGCTAAATAACGAAGTTAAAATAGTTACCATAAAAAATGGAGCACAATTAAACTTCTATGATTTCGTTTTCTTCGGGAATACATACATCAGTTATATTTGAAATCTTTTCTGAGAGCAATTCAGCTTGTTCTAAGTCTCCGTGTACGAGCGCGGTGCGTTTCGGCTTCAATTTGGTGATTAACTGGATTAGTTCTGTTTGGTCTGCGTGCCCTGAAAGCTCAATTTGTTTGACTTCAGCGTTAACTGTGTAAGAGTCTTCTTCTAATTTGAAGAAGCCTTCTTCTTTTGCCTGCTTTAATGGGCTATCTGGAGGAAGATAACCTGAAGTTAAGATGACAGAGTTATCTTTATCTCCTGCCCAATCAGTTAACAAACGAAGACTCGCCCCAGCGTGACCGAAACCTGAAGTGCATATAACGATAGCGGGCTCTTCAATTTGCCCAGTTCGATACAAATGTTTAACATTCCGATATGTAAAGGGGTGCTTTTGTTGTCTAATGGCTTTAGTGAACAATGGTTTGTTATGATTGAAGTAACCGTTTATTCTGTGAGCGATATTTGATATAGTGTAAACATTGTAAGGTGGCAAAATGCCTTTTTCAATTGCAGTATCTATTCTTTTAGCCATCTCTTGGCTTCTGTGAAAAGCAAAAGTTGGAATTAAAATGTTACCGTTACGAGCCATTGTCAATGACATTTGTTCAAAAAACTGTTTTATCAACTCTTTTCTGGGGGGACGAACTTTTCCACCATAAGTTGATTCGCTAATTAACAAATCAGGTTTTTTTGGAAGAACTTCCAATTTGCATCCCTGCAGTATTTCAGTGTCGTGAATGCAGAAGTCACCAGTGTAAACTACCTTTTTTCCCTCACTTTGGAGACTAGTAATTTTTGCTCCAGCAACATGACCGGCAGATTGGAGCTGAACGTTTAAACCAGGTAACGCAAAGGAATCGCGGCTCCACCAACAGTCCCTAATTCTTTCAGCGTCACTACTTTCAAATTCGTAAACTCCTTTTTCACTTTGAATTTTTACCATGTCATGCAGTAAATCAACAGTAACATCACGTGTAATATCAGACCCTACTATAACTGGGTTATTTTTGGATAAACTCAGAAGACTACCTGTATGGTCCAAATGTGCATGACTTATAATTACCGCATCAAAATCTTTAGGTAACTTTTTGGGTTCTTCATCAAGTTTTGTACCGTAATCTAACGCAACCTTGCATGAATCGGTTTCTACTGATATACAGGAGCCGCCCACTTCTCTAGCTCCGCCGAGGAATTCAATTTTCAAATATATTCACTTCTGTAAATTCTTGAAACGATAGTCTCACAAATATTGGGTAAATAATCCAATTTAAAGACATAACCAAACAAAAAGTGTTCAGTCCATTACGTTTCCAGCTAAGTTGGACATTGCTAAATATTAAGTTATTGACTAATTACTCAAATTTGACTCATATAAGCGCTATAACAGATTAAAACAAAAATACGCATCCATAATTTTGTTAATAAGTCAAATAAAATAGGTTATATACAGTTTTTAATTTAAGGCTTAAAAGTAATTTATTGTATCATAAAAGATATGGATCAATTAACTAAAATCTTGGCTGCAGTAGTAATTGTATTAAGTGTTCTATTAAGCGTAGAGACATATTTGCTGATTATGGCTGAAACAGAAATAGAACAGACACAACCTATCCGCGTAGCATGTGTAGGAGATAGCATAACCAGAGGCACTGAATATACTTTATACCTTTGGGATCTGTTAGGTTCAGACTATATTATAGGAGACTTTGGTGTTGGAGGAGCAACTGCTACTTTAAACTCAGAAAGCTCCTACATGAACGAAACCGCACTTGAGCTTGCGAAGCAATTTCAACCTGATATGGTAGTTATTATGCTTGGAACAAATGATGCTGATTCGGCTTTCAATGATTTTGAAGAAGAATTCATTTCAGGTTATATTGAATTAATTGTGGTGTTCCAATCTCTTCCCAGCGAGCCTATAATCTGGATTGTTCAGCCGCCTCCAATCTTTAACAGCAGCTCAACCCTCAACAATGAAGTTCTTGTAGATAGAGTTATTCCAAACATTTGTAAAATTGCTAACCAGACAGGCAGCCAATTAATAGATGCATACACACCATTAATCAATCATCCAGAGTATTTTATAGACGGAATTCACCCGAAAGTCTCAGGAGCTAAAATAATCGCTAACACAGTCTATTCAGAAATAAAAACAAGTATTAGTGAATAAATCAAAAATGAATAAGGAACAGTCTAAAACATAGCAGTAACAAAGTAACTATACCCAAAAACTGGTCTAAAACAATCGAATACATATTTATTGGGTTTGTACCAACCAAAAATTAAAGAGCATAAATATTTTAAAAGAAAGACTTTAACTCTAAATTACATTTCCCGCTTAAAATAGTGTTCAAGTAACCTACGGGTGCCTCTACGTAAAATTTCTGAAAGAGTCGCGGACGCAATTCCTAATTTTGAAGCAAGTTCAGCCATATCTATTTGGCGTGGATAGTCAAAAAATCCGCTTTTTAGTGCCAACCAAAATATTCTTTCCTGATTTTCAGTCAATACTCCAGTTTGCTGTTCAAATTTACCTACTTTACGAACAGTTACTTTATGTCCTGTTTTTTCTAAATCAGTTATTATACCGCGATACGCTTGAAAAGTAGGGACCATGAAACTGTATGCTATTGTGTTTCCATGCATGCTTTTACCAGAAACTAGAAATGCGTCGTAACTAAGAATAGTGTTACAGACACCGCAACCTTCGCTTTCTAGCCACACTGTTGATTTACCATCAGCATGTCCTTTTGCAGATAATTCTTTGGGCACTTTTTTAGCTTGATCCTCACCAACATCCATTAAATGCCTAACAGATCCACTATTAGAACTGCGTACATCCACTACTTTCAAATGTTTAAAACCCAGTGCACCAAGTTTACTTACCATTCTGCATTCGTTATTTTCAACTTCAATTACAACATGGTACGGTTCCCGCCAAGCATCGACCAAACTTAATCTACCTTTGAATCTGATTAAGAAAACACACTGTTAAAGGTAATTAAAAAGATAGAGTTCTATCGTGAAGATTTTTTATTATGCACTGCGTTAAAGCCAAAGAGGGAAATGTAAAGAGTAATCTGCTAATTAATCATCATTAATTTATCTGTATTAAAAGTAAGTGATTGACTAACTATAATAATCGTAAAGTGGAATTAGGAATATATTGTTAAGAAAAGAGACTCTACCCAACCATATTTATCGATACTGTAACTGTCACCTAAGGTTTAATCATTGATTATTTTTAGTCGTTAAAATGTATAAAGTTGTTACTCTCTATTTCTTACCAGAAACTTTCTTAGCTCCTCGGCAATAAATACTGAACTGGAAACAAGAAGGATTACAACCCAATCCATCACTGCTAAGCTAGTTGTTCCGAATGCTACTTGGAAGATGGGCAACTCTGTTACCAAGAATTGGAGTGAGAAGGAACCTAAAATTGCCAACAGTAACCATTTGTTCGTAAGAGGACCTAACTTAAAGAAGGAGAGATTTCTTGATCGACAATTAAGGGCATTAAAAACCTGAAATAGAGCTATGGCTACAAATGCAAATGTTTGTGCCTTAACATAGTCACCATTGTTTAGTCCAGTAGAAAAGAGGTAAAGTGTACCAATTGCCATGAATAGACCAACGAAAACTATGTTGAAAACCATTTCACGGTTAATCATTTTTTCAGTTGGTTTTCTTGGCGGTGAATCCATTACGTTCTTTTCTTTTGGCTCCATAGCCAATGGAATAACAAGTAAACCGTCTGTAACAAGGTTAACCCATAATATTTGAACAGCAGTAAAAATTAACGGTGCAGTTGGAAGAAGAATAAGCGCAGCAAGAATTGTAATTATTTCGCCAGTATTAGTACTTATTAGGTACTTCACTACTTTGCGTATATTCTCAAATATCACGCGTCCTTCTTCGATAGCGCTAACAATACTGGCAAAGTTGTCATCAGTCAACACCATATCGGCAGTTTCTTTGGTTACATCAGTTCCAGTAATACCCATTGCAATCCCGATTTCTGCAGCCTTTAATGCTGGAGCGTCATTAACACCATCACCTGTCATTGCAACAACATGACCTTGTCGACGAAGCGCTTCTACTATACGGAATTTATGAGTGGGAGATACACGGGCAAAAACAGTTGTCTTTTCAATAATCTGGTCTAGTTGTGTATCATCCATTCCGTCCAGGTCTACACCTGTTAGAGCACCTGTTGAACTTGCAATTCCAAGTTCTTTTGCAATTGCTTCTGCGGTCAATTTATGGTCTCCTGTAGCCATGACCACACGTATTCCAGCCCGTTTACATAATTCAACAGCGGATTTAGCTTCGCTTCGTGGTGGATCAATCATTCCTGCAAAGCCAACGAAAACTAATTTGCCCTTTTTCTCTTTAAGATCAACTTTAGTTTGTTCTATTTCATCAACATTTATTGTTTGATAAGCAAAAGCAAGTACTCTAAGAGCTTGACTAGCCATATGGGTACTAACGTCAAGAAAACTCTGTTTCATTTTTTCTGTAAGTGTATTAGCAGTACCTTCTTCTAAAACTTCAGAACATAAAGGCAAAATTGCCTCCGGAGCGCCTTTAACGAAAACCCTAACAGAGGAAACGTTTTCTTGGTGGAAAGTAGCCATATACCTATCTTTTGAGTCAAAAGGAATTTCGTCAATTCTTGGATATGTTGACTCAAGTTTTGTCTTAAAGAGTTTAGCTTTAGCAGCAGCGACAACTAATGCGCCCTCAGTTGGGTCTCCATTGATTTCCCAGTGAACGCGCTCTTCACTTTCTATGTGCTTAAGTTTAGAATCATTACATAATGCACCTATTTCCAGTAAGCGAATAAGGTGCTTATCTTGTGCAACCTCGAGGATATTGTCTTCGAATTCAAATTGTCCGTCTTCAGGATCAAAACCTTCACCAGTAACAGTGATTAATTTTTTATTAGCAAAAACTTTTCTAACAGTCATTTGATTAGTGGTTAAGGTACCAGTTTTATCTGTGCAGATAACTGTCGCCGATCCTAAAGTATCGACAGCCTGCAGTTTTCTGATTAGGGCATTACGTTTAGCCATCCTGTTTACTCCTACAGCCAAGGTTACAGTTAATACTGCAGGTAACCCTTCAGGTATAGCTGATACAGCAGTTGCTAAAGCAAATAAGAAAGTCTCAAAAATTTCAAAACCACGTAAAACAGCAATCACAAAAACTAAACTGCTGGCTACTAAAGCAAATAATCCGAGTTTTCGACTTAAGTCTTTGGTTCGTTTTTGAATTGGAGTCTCAACGCGTTCAGTGCCTTTAATTAAAGTTGCAATTTTTCCAATTTCAGTTTTATAACCTGTTGAGACGACTACAGCTTTTCCTCTGCCTTGAACAACAATTGTTCCGGAAAATGCCATGTTAACCATATCGCCGAGAGCCAATTCGGCAGTAAGAGGCTCAACTTTTTTTCTGATTGGCTGTGATTCCCCAGTTAACATTGATTCGTCAATTTCTAGATTTATCGCTTGAAAAATTCGAGCGTCTGCGGGAACTTTATCCCCTGCTTCTAAAACAATTATGTCTCCGGGAACAATGTTTTTTGCTTTCACTTTAACTTCAACGCATTCATCCGGACGAGGACATTTCCTGATAACTTTAGTTTCAGGTCCAGCCATTGATTTTAATGCTTCAAGCGCAGTTTCAGCCTTATATTCCTGAAAAAAACCAATTGCGGTATTAAGAATTATTACTGCCAAAATTACAACAGCGTCAATTAAGTGATCAACAAATAGGGAAATCAAAGCTGCAACAATCAAAACGCCAATAAGGGGATTCTTAATTTGATTTAGTATAAGAGTTAACTTAGTTGTACGTTCTCCCCCAGTAAGTTCGTTGACTCCGTACCTGGCTATCCTTTCATCTACTTCAGCCTGTGTTAAGCCATCTGAGCTAGTTTCTAACCTCTCAAATGTTTCTGCAACATCTAAGCTGTACCAAGTTTTTTCCTGAGTCAACTAAATATAACTCCTAATTAATGAGATGGGAATTCTAAAAAACCCCATACAGAAAATGTTATTCCTCTAATATATTTGTTGCACGGTAATAGCAATAAAAGTGTCATTATAACCTAAAGTGTAAAGGAGCAAAATACAAAAATAGCCGAAAACAAAAATAAGGAGAAAACAAACAAGTCCAACAAATCCAAGCATCTCCAGTAGGCGGAGACTTCCAAAAAGCGGCCGGGGTGATGTATTTTTTGCTTTTTTAGGGATTTTATTATCGTCACACGTAACCTTAACCCTATTTTTTTGTTGTATACAAGAATTTTCAAAAAAGAAAACTCTAAAAAGGTCTAATTCGAGGGCTATTAGTTAATAGAATTTTTAAATTTTGTCTATTTTTCGATACTCTCTATATATTGGGCGACATCTACCCAATGGCATTGTGTATCTTGGGAATTCTTAGTATAGTATACAACCAACAACAAGTAGTTTTTAATGATATCCATTGCGTCTCCCACAGTCATATTAGTGATAGGTACTGATACATCAAAATATTTGGTGAAATTATATGTAAAAGAGTCATCAGCTTTTAGATACATTACTTCGCCAATAATTTGATCAGTAAGATTAGTTGGTTTTGCTTCATTTGTCATAAATACATCACATGCAGCTATGTGAATTGGCACATTACCTGTATTCGAAATAGTAGTGGGTATGGTAACATTAAGACCAGTAATTATCGTTCTATTAGTGTTATAAAATGGGTGAACCTCTCCACGACTAATTAGGTTTACCTGCAACTCGACATGAGGTATTAAGGGAAATATTGTAATGAAAGATGGAATACTTATTATAGCTGCCACTATGAGACTAATGATTGTCAATCTCTTTGCGGTCCACTTGCTTCTTTTTGGTTTTATAGTTGTTCCATTTTTGCTATCAGCATTGCGTTTTTTTCGTATAGTCATTCAATCTTCATTGGTATATTATATGTCGGGAAAGAGCGTAAAGAAACTGCCGACCAAAATAAAAACAAGCAACACTGCTGCTGCTTTTTTCATCAGGGTTCTCCAACCTTGTGTGATTTTCTTCTTAAGTAGAGTACAGGCGCCAATACTGACACTGCTGTAACGGCTATGACTAAGAAAAGTATGTGACAACTTTCGAGGGGTTGGATGAATATATTTGTTGTTGGCATGGGAGTCTCCGTTTGGATTCCTTCAGGTCTCTGGGTGATTGTGGGTGGCAGCGTTGAAGTGCCGTTTGGCAGGTTATCTGGCAGCCCAAAAGGGTTTTGCGGGGCACATAATCATAGTCAACTGTAAAATCCCTAGATTTGGACATTTCTTTACCGTCGGCAGCATGCGAGTACACAGTAAGCGTATGGTTACCCTCGGATAGATTGTCTAAAGTAGCTTTCACGCCAAACGCGTTGCCTGTTACTATAACGCCTGGTGTAGAGGTCCAATATGCCTCTCCATCTTTTCTTGTTAGGTTAGTTAGGGTCACATTGGCTTTTCCGTCTAGGCAATAGCTAATGTGTGTTATGCGGCTGGATTCGCTTGGTAAGGCGTTAACTATAACGTGAAGCAGGACAGAGGATTCATTATAGATTCTTATAGAGATTGGAGAGGGTATTTCGATTGAAGGCGGAGGGAAGTAGTTTGCTTCTGCTAAGCCAACGACATGCAAGGAAGCTATTGTCATTATAAGCGTTAAAACGGCGATTAATGCCGACTTTGTACGCTTCATATGTCATCGAAATGATGCTTAAATTTAATACTAAAAAGGATTTTCGTCAAGCTTTCTTGACTAAAGCCCGAGAGCGATTTAAGAAAGGTGTGCTAAAATAATAGAACAAGCGTTGATTAAAAAAAGAAAAATGGGGAGTTGTGTGGTTTATTTGCTTCTCTTTTTGACAATCAATGTGATTGTTGCTACTGCAATTGCTGTTACTACAACCGCTATTACCGCTACTGTACCGAGGTCTATTGGCACCTTATTGTTTTCCATAGAGGCTGGTGCTTTGTTTTCTATTGATGATGGAGAGGGTGAAATTGTAGGGGATGCAGGGCTGGAATTACTCTCGGATATTAAATCGCTGCTACCACCTGCTGCTTGGTTATTGCATCCAAAGACTTCACCGGAATCAGCCCATATACTGACTAACAGCCCATAAACGCTGCCAGGGTATGTCTGATTAAGATATAATATGACCTTCCACGCAGGATACAGTATATTGGACTCACGTACAGAAGGAACCAAGCATGCAGTTGTACGGTCTTCAGTCACGTTAAACCCACTCACTTTGGAGCCATCCGGCATAGCGTACGAGTAAGCTTCAATGTATTTCATGGCAATGGCAATTGCTTGGTCTTTTGAAACATTTACAGTTGTGTCACCCACTGGAAAGGCTTCACGTGTATCTTTGAACCCAGCGAAAGCACCATCTCTGAAGCTAACACTTAATTCTAGATATTCGCATCCATTGATGCTTCGCCACCACATTAGCGAAGTTGTTTTATGTTCATTGGGGAATTCTCCGTTGGTGATGTTTAATTTAAGGTTGTCTTTTACTATTGTCTGATCTTTTGCGACATCAACATTTGACAGCAGGTTAATCATGTTTACCATGCTTGTTCCAGTATACGCTTGATATTTTTCAAGAAAACTTTTGGCAACATCATTTAGATTGGTGTATGAGCGATCGCTAATAAATGAGCCTTTTTGGATGCTTACTTGGCAAGTAGTGAGAATATTGTTTTCGATTGTGAAACTTGCGCGCAGTTCACTTTCATCAGACGTCAGGGTATAGATTACCCTCTCTGGAGCGTAATCCTTTGGCTCTGAGATAGCAATTCCCGGTAAATCACTCACGAAGTATCCGTTAAACGTCAGATTGTATTGTGATCTGTCTATTGGAAGTACTTCTTCTATAAACGATAATGCTTGGTCTTGAGCAGTTGTAACCGATGATTGCGCTGGAGAAGTTAGTCCGAGTGATGTGATCATGGTTGCAAGAGCTAGGAACATAAGGATTTTTTTTGATTGTTTCAACTTGCTTTACACTCCTTTAATACCCTAGGTTCATATTTCCGTTTCCCCACACTATCAAACTATTGTAAAGTGGGCAGTTTTGGAAATCTGTGTTGTAGAAAAACCATGATAGCTCTTCGAGTGCACCGTTCACTGAGTACCCATATGCCATTAGCTGATAATAGAAGTAGGCAAAGTGACCAAATGTCCAATTGTAATCGGGGTATTGGTAAGGGATTTCAGACTCAAATTGAGGTGATTGCCAGTTCCATCCTAAGAAGACGGCCCAGCCACTTGTTCCATATTTGGTCATACCAACATTATGGGTGAAACAAAATGGCATTCCACATGGTCCATCAGGGTCGTAGTATGGTGGTGGAATAGGGTAGCTTCTTGCTGTAGCGCAATGCCAAAGAAAAGTCAAACGGCATTCAAATTCATCTGTATATGGGAAAATGTGTATAGCATCTTTTGCTTGGTGGTCATTATTTTCGTCTGAGAGCGTACATAAGAGTTGGTAATGTTGTGAAGCATATCCCCATGGAGTACAGTGTCCCTTTGAAAAGAATGTTATCTTGTCGCAGTTATCTTGTAAAGTATTAAGGGCCCAACTGTAATCACTTGGGTATATTGGGCTTTGTTCTGTGCCATAGAAGAAATAGTTGTAGTAAGACCCGTAATAGCTGTATATATAATAGGCAATTTCTGAGGTAATTACTGTTGACACGTACAATTCATTATCAGTATCGAGACCTTCAACGGAGTTGTTTGGGCAGAATGTAGCACTTCCATAATCTGCTTTAACACTATTTATGCCGATAGCAGGTACTGCTGAAATCACAAGTATGCTGAGAAGCAAAATAGCGCCGATTGTTATGGCTTTAAGCTTCATGCTTATAGTCTCCGTTTTACTAGACTTCTTTCTGGTATATCTTAATAGAAACGACTATTTAGCGCTACACTTTAGTACGAGTGTACTAAACGATTAGCCACAAAGTGCAACCTTTTAACGAGCGCTTTTTACTCAAAGACCGCCTTTTCGCCAAACTTTAGCTGTTTCAGCCCAAAAAATGGCGACAAATAGGACGATTGTACCGATTATGAAATAGTAAGCGCCGTGGGTAACAACTTCTGGGTCAAGGATAATCAAACTGAATAGCAGGATTGCAAAACCAAGTACAAGGTAAAAGAAAAACCGTGGAATTATAGAACGATTAATTCTTACGCTATTCTCTAAAAAAACCTTGTTAACAACATAACATCCATTTTCAACTTTCAACAGACCTGCTTGTTCTAACTTTGAAAGGTGATATCGGGCAACTGAGGGGTTGCTTAGGTTTAGTTCCCTTTGAACCTCTCTAATTCCAGTAGGCCCATTTTTTAGAACAAGGCGATAGGTATCAAGGGTTGTTCCTCTGAGGACATCACCTGATTCCTTAGAAGTTAAATCCTCATACCCCCACACATTCACTCTTACCTTGGCTTTTTCTAAATTCAAGTTTGGCTTCCTGATAATTGTAGACTTGTCGGCAATTTACACTGGCTGAGCATCTTTTTTCATACCCACAATGCGTTCAAGCTTTATTCTCATTACCCGCAGCCTTAAACTCAAACTCTGAAGCAAGCAGATTAATAGCTAAACAACTTTAATATTTTTCGTTTAGAAAATAACCTCAATCGAACGGGCTCCCATTCCATATTTAGAAAAGCTAAAACCAGTTGTACCGCAGCATCAGTGCCTGCAAAAAAGGAAAAATAGGTTATTTTTTTCGTTTGTGAATAGTGTAGCCCAATGTAATTATGGCTATGGCGGCAGCCGTGACTACGATGATTATGAATGCTATCAACGGTGTAGCGAGGTTGTTTGTCTGAGTTGGGGTTGGGTTGGTTTGAATTGTACTTATGATGTTGTCTTCAAAGCAGTAGACGTTCCAGTCGTTGCATCCGATGTAGAGTCTACCGTTAGCTAGGGAGGGTGAAGACCAACTGGCGGAGGGCATCTCGACGCTGGCAAGTTTAGTGCCATTGTTGGCGGCGTCAAGGATGAAGATATGGCGTTGGCTGGTCATCAGGTAGAGTTTATTTCTGTTCTCAAAGATATTTTTGATAGATTCATATTTTTTAATAGTTTTTTTAATAAAATCTTTATTTTTTTCTTTTTGCTTAGCATCAACATTAAGGTAAGCTTTTATAATACCATATGGAATTTTTCCAAGAGGAGTCTCTTCTGTTATTTTTCCACAAGAATATCCTGACAATAGTGTTACTTTACGATCAGTAATTAATCCATAAATTTGGAGTATGTTTTGTAAAAATTTCATTTGTGGAATTTCATTTTTTTGGGTTTTTTCATAATCTTCATTTGAAAGCTTAAAGGTAACTAAAGAAGTGTCTCTATTATCAATACCTGTTATTAATAATGAATTGTTGAGAGACACACCTTCATTCGGTGCGATTAAGCCCTCAACACGGAACATTATTTGGAATTCTTCATTCGAACTTGTATCACAATTTTTGACGTTCATGTAACCAATTCCCAAGGAAGAATTATTGTTTGTAAGTATTATAGAAGCTTTGTTCTACTTTTTCCATGAGAAGGCTCAAGTAGAAAAAATAGCCAGTATAAAAATGAGTTATCAATAAGTAATCAACGTTTACCAATAGTGTAAAAAATATAACTTTTCTCAAGGTTAATTTATGGTTAATTTCTATGGTGAAAATGGGAAAAATTGTAACTTTAAATTTCTCAATGGTAAAAAAAGTTATTTCTGAAACCTAAGCTTCCAACTTTTTACAGCCTTAAAAATCTCGATTAGAACAACCACTTATGAAATATTTTAATTTTAAGACAAAAATACCGCTATCATCGTCAGGAGTTGCAATTAAAAGATGCTAAGTCATCTGTTTGCTCCAGCCGTCTAAACCAGATTTTATATAAATCAATAGAGCTCATAAAAGCTGGACTCTGCCGTGTTTATTTTATCGGATTCTTTTTGTAGATTGCCCGGCACTTTTCTAAGTGTACCTTCTCAGCAGTAGTCAAAGGCTTTTTATCTTGGGCCTCAAATTCTTCAGCTGCCTTGCCTTCAATTGTTGGAATATGCTGAGGTAACATAATTTTTTCACCAAATAGTTTATAGTTACACTGAAAAAAAAGTTTTCCTAATTACCCCTCAATATTTACATTTTTGTGGATCACAAACTGTTAATAATATTTTATTATAGTGTGAAAACAGTAATTCTTAACAATGTAAATTTACGGTTATTTTTTTATCATTAACATGTGATTATTTGCGAGTATTTACCATGTTTTTATGATGTTTGCAAATTGCGAGTTAATGATTAGTAAATAAATTTGTGTGATAAAAACCGTGAAATTTACACGTCTTTTTCTCCATTCATTCACCATGGATTATAGGGTAAACCATTTACTAAATAACTGTGAAAATAGTCATTAATTAATGATTAAAACTCATTTACAACCTATTAACACCAAAAAGACCGTTATTTACCGTTTTCTCTTTTTTTACTAAAACGTCACAAGTAAAAATTATTTATCAAAAAACAGTCGTTTTTATACAATTCAGGTAAAAGCATGGAGAAAAACGGTTACTTTACGTTTTACAATAGCAAAAAAGTAAGCTTAGAAGCGTAACCTTCCAATATGTTACACCCTTAGAAATTTTATGAATTTTCCCATGTCCTAACAAAACTCATTTTTTGGTCAATATTTCAAGTTTTTTCTGCAATTAAAGTTGTAACCCGTTCTTTTTTGAAAACTTAGAGCTTGTCAATTATCAGCCATAAACACCAGACTGACCGGCTAACAAAGAACTGTTATTCACAAAAAAGGCAATAGTGCCTGACGAGATCGCGGCTACAGAGAGTAGATTGATAGACTATTTTCTGACGAATTTTCGCTCCAACTTTACAGGCATTTTTGTTTGGACAGTAGCTGAAAGTTCCTGTGTTATTCTTTCTATTTTCGTAAGGTCTACCTCTTCAATTTTGATGGCAAACTCGTGAGGCTCCAAAAGCTCTTCTTTTTCGTCAAGGCTAAGTTTCAGCCAAGTCTCTTCCGTTTCTTTGTCCAATTTCACGCGAGCTTGATGTTCCTTCCAAAAATGATAGATACATCTAATCAGTTTTTCATGGTTTTCAGCGCCCAGTTTCAGCGTCAACCATCCACAGTCAGCCAATTTATCAATCTGCGCAACGGTCAACCATTCTTGAGATGAAGGTAACGCCGGAGCAGGCGTCATGTGTCTAACAAAGGCCTCTGCAATGTAGTAAAGGTCAGCATCGTCAAAGAAGGGCTGGTTTCTGGCGACATAACGCCCCTCTTTTTTGTCAAAATTGGTAGGTTCCCAACTTTCTATTAGCTTTTGCAGCTGCCCGAATGGGTCGAGTTCAAATTCTGCCAACCTGTTTGGAGAAAGAGTCTTCATGATAGCAAGGTCAGCATCGTATCCTACCTTTGGAACGTAGATCGGCCTTTCAAGACGAGCAGAATCACGGATCAGCAGCCGTTTTTCCTCTTCTATAATCTCATCTGAGTCTCCATAAATGACGTTACTCTTTTCAGCAGTCCTAATCATCATCTGAGCCAAACCATGGAATTCCCCTTTTCGCGTCTCTTCTGACAGCTTTAGCTCGGCTTCCGTGTAAATCATGTTGCCGAATCGCTCAGCGATATTTTCCTTCACAAAGTCTACGAGCAGTTCCTCATCCATAGCCTGACCATTTGTCTCTCTAGCGTTAATTGATTGTTTGAGAAGGAAGAGCTTCTCAAAAGCATCCTCGATTTTACCAAGAGCATGATCTAAAACCAAGCATTCAAGGTTTGTTAACTTCTCTTTTGAAGGCATTCCATAAACGAACAAAGATGCTTCTTTTTTAAAAAAAAGACCAGTCTTAATGCTTGCTTGTCGGATGCGTTCAAAAAAGCTATTGGCGTCGAACTCGTGAGCTGAAACGGTTGGTTTATATCTTGCTTGAGCTCCCTTTCGACCATTCTTAGTTTTCTCAACGAGACGCTGCTTAAGCATTTCTTCAAGACGCCTGATGACTTTTCGAACATACCAGCCCTTCTTAGCCATTTCAATGTTGATTTCGGTGAAAGTGAGATACTGTTCTTCTTTTCCTTTCCATAGACTCAATATCTCGCCAAATTCAGCTATCCATTCAGGCTTCATTTTTTGGATGCCTCAGATTGTCAAAAAATCTCTAAATCAATTGACAATTACTGTCATTTGTGTTAATATGTCTTATGGTGAAAAACCATGTCTGAAATAATAAGCGTGAGAATGGGTAAAGAACACAAAGCCTTGTTAGAAAAAGTCAGCAAGGCCAGAGGAGAGGACGTGTCCGATTTTGTTAGGCGTTCGGTCCTCAAGGAACTTGCAAGCCTAAGTTTTCTTTCTTCTGACGAAAAGAAAGCTTTGGGAATAAAAACTGAAGAACAAAAAGGAGGGGTATAGTTTTTTGAAAACAAAAATCTCAAAATGCACATCTCAGCCGGAATTTGACGAAGTAAACAACCTATTAAATACTGGATACGAACTAAACACTGAAGTTGAAAACACTGGAATAATCAACACTGAAGACTCCGTAGTTTATCATTTGAAAAAATTATCGCTAGAAGAAAAACAGATACAAAACGAGTTATCAGCTGAATCCAAAATCACCAGCGTAAAAAGTGTTCCATTGGAATCTGTTGATGAACACCTTGCAGACGGATACGAAATCCATGAATTATATGCCAAAACAGCAACATTAGTTAAGAGAACAAAAACCATAGAAAAACCACCTTTACCTAGTCAAGAAGTAGCCAAAGAAGCAGCTCTGTTAAGAACAGAATTAGAAAACTTTCTCGGAGAAAGCAACTAATGACGTTTGAAGCAGATCCTGAAGCATTACACCTAACTCCTTATGATATTGAAAAAATAAAGCATAAAATGGAGATGCATCAACGCGAAGTCGATTATTACCAAGAGCTCTTAACTGCATACGGAAAAGCAAAAGGCTACACAGACAAAAAAACAGATTCTGAAGCAGACAAAACCCAAACCGGAAATGAAATTTTTGATAAACTTCCTTGGCGATCTTACACAACTAAACAAGCTGCAGATCCTGAAGAGGCAGCATGGATTTTTAGCAATACACAAGGTGCAGAATCTTTAGTTTCAACCCTGAAAACCAAAGATGGAAAAGCAACAATCGGACGATTCGAGTACCAACTACAAGGCCCAGAACAGAAATTCCTTGCTCGAAAACCAGCAAAATAGGAGAGCGCTACCGCTACATGAACAGCCCAAAAAACACTGAAAATCATGTTCTTGAAGAGAAAGAAGCTCTCCCCGAAGGGTATGCTGAAGCGTTAAAAGATTGTTCAGCTCTTGCTGCTAACTTGTTAAATCAAGCTCTAACTGGAGAAACAATTAATCGATGTTGGGATTGCACTGAATGGGTTGGTAGATGCCTTAGGGGAAAAATATGGCGTATAGCGCGTGATAGGGCATGTAGCGAGTTTTCACCAAGAAAAAATGAAGGTGCAAAATAATGCAAGAGACCATCAAGCAGCCTTCTAATGTGGATCTCATAGTTACCGCTGGAAGCTATCATGCTTTAGGCATCAGTATAGTTCCCTTTAAAATTACAAAAGTAGGCGATAAATACGAGAAAAAGCCTCTCTTAAACTGGGGACAATGGATAGAAAAACCTCAGACACCAGAAGAATTTGAAGCCCTAAACTGGACTGACGCAAACGGTTTTGGTGTAATTCTTGGAACACCAAATATACATGGAAAATACCTTTCAGTTGTTGACTACGACTGCAAAGGCACCAATGTTTCAGATGAAATCAAACAGAAAGGAAGGGGTATTCTCAAAGATTTCCCAATAACCCAAACTGAACAGACAGTAAATAATGGTTTACACCTAATATATTGGAGTAGAACAAAACCTAAAACAATCGGTGCCTATCATGATACCGCAAGTTTAGAGCTCTTAGGTGAAAAAAAGCCTTGTTTAATGGCCCCAAGTTTAGGGTACACAAAACAAAACGATAATACCCCAACCGAAGTAGAGGATATACAACAAAAATTCATTGATATTTTAAAGAAACACGACGTAATTAAAGAGATAAAGCACACAAAAACAGATTCTTCTAACAGAATAAGGGGTTTTGATAAGGCACGACCATGTATTACTGAGGCTTTAAATCTTCAATTAACCGGTCCAAACGGCCACAATATGCGTTTAGCCATTGCAAGTGAACATAAAAAACTTGGGTACTCTGACGAAGAAATAATTAATTTGTTTAGGAATCAACCTGACTTCAATTATGACCTTTGCAGAACTCAAGTTGAAAGCGTCGATGCAGAAAAAACAGCAAAATGCACGTCAATAAAAGAATATGGTTATTGCATACCAAACTGCCCCAAAAACATCAAAGAAACAAAAAAGAAAAACAGACACACAAGAACCAAAGATGAAGACGAAAACCAGATAATTACAAGCCCAGGTATGGCTACCTCAGACATCATATTCGAACAAGCACATAATGAAGAAAACGGCAATCACTACATAATTTGGGATCGCAAAAAACAAAAGATAGAACCCTCCTCTGAAATCTGGCGAACATACACTATTGAAGAAACCGATTATTACCCACTTTTAAAGCTTCCATGGCCTTCAATAACAGACTGCAGCAACTATGAAAGCACAGAAAAACTATACACAGAACTTAAAACATTCATAATAGAACATTTAGATGTACCAAACGAACTATACTATGACGTTTACACATGCTTTATATTAGCATCGTGGAGAGCAGAAGATTTCAAGATTGTTCCCTACATATTCTTTCTTGGACCTATGGCCAGTGGAAAAACCAGAGGCTTAGAATGTCTAAACCAACTCTGTTACAGACCAATTTTTGCTGCTTCAATAAGTGCTGCATCTCTTTTTCGTGTACTTGAAGCATGGCATCCGACTCTTTTATTAGATGAAACAGAAATCTACAATAAAGAAAACATGGCTGAAGTGCTCTCACTTCTAAATGGTGGTTACAGAAGAGGCCAATGTGCATTAAGAGTCAAGGGAACTGAACAAGGTAACCCTGAAATAGCAAATTTTGATGTTTTTGGTTTTAAAGCTTTAGCTGGCACACAAGAATTAGCAGATACACTTCAAAGCAGATGTATCATAACAGCAATGAGTAAAGCAGTTAGACGGCTTAACATATTTGTAGATGAAGCAAAAGCTCAACAATTAAGAAATAAACTGTTACTGTATCGATTTCTCAATTTGGGAACAGCTGACGACAACATGATTGTTACATTTCTGCAGGAGAATCAAGGCTTTAGAAATGCAAGGGTTATTGAACTTTTTATTAGCCTTCTTCAAGTAGCGCCAACACAACAGATTAAAGATAATCTTCTTGAACTCATGAAACAAATAACTCAAAGCAGACTGGACGCTGAGCAAGCAAGCATAGAAGCAAGGATATTTGAGTCCATTATAAAGTGTGAATCAAAAGTCAACTGTGGAAAAATCAGTACTCAAGTAATAACAGAATTTTTCAATGAAGGCCAAAGTGAAAAAGATAAAGTTACTAGTCGTTTTGTTGGTCGTAGAGTTGCAGCTTTGGGATTTGAAAAATGCAGAGTAGGCGATAAAGGGCAAGCAGGATTTTATTATGCAGCTGAATTAATTAATCGATTAAAAGCAAGATATTTCCCAAACGGCTTACTTTTAACTTCAGAAACATCAGAAACCCCAGAAACTTCAGTAAGCATGGAAAAACAAGGCCCAACAGTGTACCTTAACACTGAAGTTACTGAAGATAAACCACTGACTGAAAAATCTGTAAAAAACATTGATTTACCATTAAAAACTGTAGTTTCTGAAGTTACTGAAGATACTGAAGTTAAAAAAGAAGATACCAAGAAACTAAGCGAAGGATACCAAAAAGGATCTGAAGAAGACAGAGAATTATCCAAAGATTTTGAACACGCAGACAGAGAAGTAAACAAGCAACTAAAATATTCAGATAAAACAACCTACTTTAGACATTTAGCACCCAATGAACCACATCCCTGTGACGGATTAGATCACGGTCGTTTCTGCGCTTTAGAAGCAAAGTATCTGATGGGTGAATCCAACTATTACTGTGAAGCACATTTTAGAAGTGCAAAAAGAGACTGCGAAAACAACGGTTACACTGTTACAGAGCTTTCTTTGTTACCAGACGGAGATGACTTCTAATGGCCACGAAAATAAGAAAAGAAACCCTTGCACGTTTCATTAATGCAAATGGCTATGAAATCGCAAAGAAGCAAGGGAAAACTGCAGCTTCTGAGATAACAGGTATTTCACGGCCGACAGTTTATGCTATACTGAAGAAATACCCAAAGCAACCAAAACGAATCACACCACAATACATCAAAGAGTATGAAGCCACTGAAGGCGCTAAACTATTCTTAGCTAAGAACAGAAACCGCATTAAAACATGGAAGAAATGTTATCGTTTAGGTCTTAGATGCTATTTGCTTTTAGGAAAAAAAGACCCTCTCAGCTGGAATATTGATGATTACCGTAAGCTTTGGATGCATGAGAAATTTATTGATGTTGTAACTCAGCGGGTCCGGGATACTGTAGTTTTTGCTTTGCGTCTTTGGATGAAGGCTATGGGAAAACATGATTTGCTTCAACTAGAAGATTTCGCTACAAGAGGACTAAAAAGGCCAAAAAGCAGAAAGTCATGGTGCCTTGAAGACTCCAATCTAAAAGAGCTAATCAAAGCGACCAATAATCATTATCTGTTGTTGATTGAAGAGATTGGTGTAAAGACTGGAGGGAGAATAAGCAGTATTTTAGGTATTCGACCATTGGACTGCAACTTTGAAAAAGACCTTATTTTGATGTATGAGTCAAAAGTCAAGGATTACAGGCCACGGTTCTTAGATCAAGGCTGCATGAGCCGAGTCAAAAGATACATTGAGGACTATCAGATTGCACCAGACAAACAACTATTTCCTTCATATAGCACAGTTAGAAAAGCATTAAAAAAAGTCGCTAAAGACGCAGATATTTCGCAGCTCGCATCAATGAGAGGCGCCACTCACATTTTTAAGCATACTTTTGTGACTCAGGGCGCCTTTCACGATTTGAGCATGGACAGTATTTCAGAGCAGACAGGAACCAACCCTAATACTTTGCGTGATTTTTATGTTGGAGTTAAAGAAAGAAAATTGCGCCATGAACTGTTAGGTGAGAAACTTGAAGTTTTACCTTATCATGAATGGGTAAAAACCTTTGAACCTTTGTGGAGTCAGCAATACGTCAACATTCCAATTCAGAGAAAAAACAGAACAGGACAACACACAAAGACAGAAAACAATCAGATTAACAAGACCAGAGCTATCAACTGGACTGCAATAAAAAGACTCACTGAGAACCCTTCAACACCTAAACCGCTACGCGATTACTGGCTTTCAAAACTCAAAACACAAGACAAAAACTGAGGCCAAAGACAAATGGTTGAGGTTCAGAGTAAGGATACTGAAGGGTTTTCCTTCGCCTCTGAAGGTGGCATAATTGGCAAAAATCCACATAGAAAACCCCAAGCAGTTAAATATCCCTCCAAAGAGCCTCAGCTAAAAACGCAATGCCCCGGCTGTGGAAGCATAAGCATCAACCGAAATGGTTTCAGGCGTCTAAAGAACCAAACAGAAACCCAAGTTTATAAGTGCAGAGAATGTAGCCTAAGATTCTCAGAAAATTATTATAGACACAGAGGACAACATGAACATGCCAATTATGCGCTAAAATTAGAGGCGAAAAAATTGGACAACGTAACAGAAACAAAAACTGTTACGGGTGACGAAAAAACCCTAAAAGGAAAACTCACTGACTACCACTTCAAAATGAAGATAGATGGCTACAAAGATACAACTATAGAAATGAGCTGGAAAATACTAGAGTTACTTACACGAAGAGGAGCAGACCTTACCAAACCAGACACAGTTAAAAAGACTATATCAGAACAAAACTGGAGCGGAAACCGCAGACGAAATGTAATAAATGCATATGGCCAATTCATAAAATACCTCGGCTCATCTTGGGACCCACCAAGAAACACAGTAATAAGAAAAATTCCATTCATACCAACAGAGCAAGAAATAGACGACCTAATAGCAGGATGCCCAGTAACCTTAGCATGCTACTTACAACTTTTAAAAGAAACGGCCATGCGATCAGGTGAAGCAATTAACCTAAAATGGCGAGATATAGACATAAAAAGACGGGTAATAAGCTGCAACAACCCAGAAAAAGGAAGCAACAGCCGTCAATTCCCTGAAATCACAGGTAAACTATTAAACATGCTCAGCCAAATGCCACAAAATAACGAATATGTATTCAGCGGTAAAACAAATGATAGCTTAAAAGCAGTATTTGTTCGCTGCAGAGCAAAACAAGCGTTTAAACTAGGTAATCAACGATTAAAAGAAATTCACTTCCATACATTTAGACATTGGAAAGCAACAATGATGTATCATTACACAAAAGACATTTTAGCAGTTCAAGAGTTTCTTGGGCATCGCTCAATAGAAAATACACAGCTATACATTCAACTGGATAAGAAACTATTTGCAGGTATTCCTGACGACAAATTTATTATCCGCGCTGTTCACTCGATAGAAGAAGCTACACAATTAGGTGAAGTAGGCTTTGAGCCTTTCATGGTAATACAAGGCATTCAACTGATGCGAAAACGCAAATAAAGGTGTTTCACTTGTGTTACTGAATCACGCGCAAAGCGTACGGAATCACTAGAAAGTCCATCAAAGCGGCCGGGGTGATGTAGCTTGGCAGCATAGAGGCCTGTGGAGCCTTTCGCCAGGGTTCAAATCCCTGCCCCGGCCCCAGAAGTTCTTTTTAAACAACAAGTGACTTTTCTAGAAGAAGATAATCTAAAAGTGTAAAAATAAGGCATAAAAACTGTTCAATCAATAGTTTATAATTAATAATAACCAAAAAAAGGAGCTAATTGAGACCCAATTGAATATGAAGTGTGACTTTATCGAAGCACGCAACAGATAAAAGGCCTTAAATAGAAAAGTAGACACACCAGAGGAGATTTGTTATAAGAGCAATAAACATGATTGCAATTAAACCCAGAAAAGTCATTGTTTAAAGCAACCATAAAACCACTCAGATAATTACTTAAAGTGAAACTTCAAATCAGCAAATTTTATTCTATTTTTTCAAATTATTAAAAATTTTCATTGATTTATTATTTTCTTTAATAGAGATGCAAAATTGTGTTAAAAGGTTTCATTTTCTACGAAAACATACGCATTGTTTATATATGATGGCTAAAAGTGCTAAGGGTTAATAAAAAATTTGCATGAGTGAATTGCAATGAAAGAATTAAAACCAATAGACTACAAGATTTTGTTCGAGCTCATGAAAGACTCGCATCGAAGCGACCGACAATTGGCTAAAGCCCTAGGTGTTTCTCAACCAACTGTGACCAGAAGACGTGCTATGCTAGAAGAAAACTATATTGAAGGTTACACAGTTATTCCAAAGTTCGGCCAAATTGGGTTTGAGCTTTTAGCTATAACTTTTCTCAATAGTAAACTAAAGTACGAAAACGGGGACGATAAGAGCCAATCAATACAAAAAATGAAAGAGTGGTATATGAAGCAAACCAATGTCATCCTAGTCTTGGATGGTAGAGGCATGGGTTGGGATGCAGTATGTATTTCACTACATGAGAATTTCGCCAGTTATGCAGAGTTTGTTAGGGCTCATGATTCAGAGTTGTCTGAGTGGATAGTTGAAAGCCAATCATTCAATGCTGACTTAAAAGGCGGATTAGTAATAAAACCATTCCACCTTAAGTACCTCGCTGCTCTTAAACAACTTTAAATCAATCTTTTCTTTTTTTGTTAAAAACTATAACATAAATAGATGTTAAAAGATAATTTTAGATTCAGTTTAGCTCATCACTTTAAGTTATTGCTAATCAATGCTTAAAAATTAAGTAGATATGTTAGGTAATTATAATTTTGAGGTTAGTCTGAAATAAATACGCGACTCAATTACCTAAAACATAAAGGGTCTATTAATTACAATTTAATTGATTATTTACTTAACTTCGGTCAACTTTTAGCTGAATTAACTCGCATTCATTTTCAGAGCGTTTTCAATGAAAAACAATTAAACAATTATAATTTGTTTTTTACAATTTCCACTTTCCCGAAGACCATTTATCGAGATTTATAGGCGTTATTTTAATTATAGGTATTTCACCCTCTTTCCAGCCGCCGTCAGCAGTTTTGTATTCAGGATATTTTTCTTTGAGCATTGAATGTGCATAACGGTATTCTTCACCATTCCATAAAATTTCAGCTTCACCCTGAACACGAATACCCTTAAGATTGGACCAGTTGTCTTTATCGTAGTCATCCATAGCCAATGAAACTTGAGGATTTAGTTCTATATGCGCAAGTTTTGGTGTATCTGGATCAGAGGCTATGTAAAAATATTCACCGTCAAAAACCGGCCAGACAGGTCTAACTACTGGTTCACAGTCTTCAGTTGCTGTAGCTAAGTGACCGACCGGTAACTGTTTAATGAATGTTTTTTCAGATTTTGAAAGTCTTATTCCCATTAAACCACCAACAATATGAAAGCGAAATAATCGTTAAAGTAATAGTTGAACGGTCACCCTTTAAAACTTAATGTTTGACATAACATATCCATTAGAATTTCTCGAAATTTTTTTAACGAAAAATCAAATTTAGACAAACAGGCAATGTGACTATTCTTAAACTTAAATTTTGATGGAATAAGAACTAATTCTTGACGCATAAAAGTTTTAACAATGAGTTGTTTTTTTGTATTACAAAGTTATGTTGTATATAACGTTCTAAAAGTTAACCAGAAAGTATAATGCATTTGATTTACAAAAACTCAGATAAGATATGCAGCAATCAATTTGACAGTATAATTGTAAGTGAACCGATATGTTTGTTTACGATTGAGGTATTTTTAACTTCAAAGTTTCTATATAACTTGGAAGACTTTCTATGCATTGTACTTCTCGCCCGATTAAACAATGCAGTTCACGCCACAACTTTGTATTCACCCTAACCTTGGCATGCTCCAAGTTTTGCTGTAACTTTTTGGTTGCTTCTTTACCCCTCCGATCATAATCCAAAAGGAGAACAACTTCACCCACACCAAATGATTCTAACTGTTGAGTAAATTCAAAAAATGATTTTCCTCCTGTTTTAATGGTCAAAACTTTACCTTCTATACCTAAAGAGTATAGTGCTTGAGCATCTTTGCGACCTTCCACAACTATGGTTTTACCTTCAGATGCTTCTTCCGAAATTTTTGTTACGACTTCGCTTATTTTTTCTATTTTCTCTTTCAATCGGGTAGACAAGATTTTTACCTTGTTATTTTTGCTTGCCGCACAGTTTCTAAGCAGTCCTTTGCTTCTTTGTTATTAGAAAAGTACCGGCGTACGGGTTCAAGGATTTCTCCAAGTGCGGTAGCTACACCGTTCTTGAGATCTGTTGGATGTAATTTACCCTCTGAGTATGTAGTTTCTAATTCTTGGAAGCTTGTAAACTCTATATTTCCACCGAATTTTGCCGGCCGCTCAATTTTAAAAACTGAATGTTCTCTGAAAATAATGTATTTGCAGATTTCTATAATTGGATTAAATTTAACGACTTTTTCCGGGCAGAATGCTCTAGACATTTTTTGCTTGATTTCCTCAGGTGTATCATAGATAAACACACATGTTTGAGGTTTACTCTTTGACATTTTTGCTGAGGCGATTGCTTCTTTTTCTTGTCCTTCAGGAATTGGCCACAAAGCAGGTTTTTCTAAACCCTGAAGTAAATGATGATGCACTGACACTGGTTTCCAATACCCAATTTTCTCGCCAATTTCTCGACCTACCATGTTGGCTTTACGCTGATCCATTCCCAATTGACAAATTTTTACTTTCAATTGAAATATATCTGCAACTTGCATTGGCGTATATAGGTAATCTGAGACATAGTGAGCTTCACCTTCTTTTCTGCCTGAAATTTCTAATGTCCTGGTTGTTCGTGCTAATGTGAGGTTTTTTGCTATTATAACCGTTTTTGCCCAATAATCTATGTTTTTATAGAGTTCGTCTGAATAGATGAATTCAACTTTGTCTCTCGGAACGCCTAAGGCTAACCAGGAATGTCTAAAAAGATCAGCAGCTTTGTGTATTAACGTTAAGTCGCCGCCTAACTTGTTGTTAAGCCAAGCGTGCCACGTTGCTAAGAAAGCTTTAAAATGTATACCTGCTTCAGCGAAATCCTTCATTTTATAAGCGCAAATAACACCTGTTCCCAAATGAGCTAGTCCCGAGGGTTCCCAGCCGTTATAAGCAACTGGATGTTCCTCTGTTTCTAAAAGTTGACGTAAATCATTTGGAGTTACCACTTCTTCAGTTGGCGGTCTGCATATAAGTTCAATTTTTTTTTCAATGTCCAAGCAGTTTCAGCTCTGTTTTGCTGATAGCTAATATTGTTTAGCCATTTAAGAATTTACTTAAACTTAAAACCTATCTACCGGCTAAATAAGAAAAAATTCGTTTAAACCAAATTTTGTGAAAATTACAGAATACAAAAAAAGAGTTTGCAACTTAAAAAAGTTATATTTAATTTTAGATAAGGTAATTTATTGTACAGATTAAGGAATTTGAGTAAATAAAGAAGTTACACCACTGATTTATGTAAGAGAAGTATTAAGAGCAGTTTTGCGGGCGATTGTCTCCCAACGTAACCAAACACTTAACCTCACAGCTGAGCGTCGCTTTTAGCTTGGATAAGCTCTCTCGGCGTGGGAATTTGTGCCCGACCCTCATCTGTTCCATAATTGGGTGGAACTCTATCGTCACGGGTGCAAGATTTGTGTTTCTTGCGTTCCTCTGTTGAGTCCGTCGTTATGGGTGCTCATTTTCGATGAGGTAAACAAATAAAACAAGGTAGTTTCGATTAAACTTTGCTGTATCTTTTTTTCTCGGTTAAGGTTAAAATTACGCCATAAACGAAAAATTAAAGGTGAAAATTTTAGGTTTCAAAGTGACAAATACTGAACCGGACAGGAACCGAAACAAAAATAAAAAAATACATTTAACTGTATTGTAAAAAACCCAAGTTGCCATTTCAAGTTTTTGTTAATAGATACTCTTAAGAGAGAAAAACGCTGTTAACCCATGCTAGGAGCGCTAAAATTGCCTATAGAAATTCAGAAAAATATTGAAACCGAAATCACAGAGTTTCTTTCAGAATTAATACGTATAAACACTACCAATCCGCCAGGAAATGAAACGCAAGCCGCACATTTTTTAGCTAATTATTTGATTAAAAACGGTTTTAAACCAGAAATTATTGAGTCAGCTCCTGGAAGAGGCAGTGTAATAACTAGACTTAAAGGTACAGGCGAAAAACACAATTTACTTCTACTTTCTCACTTAGATGTTGTCGCTGCGAACCCTAAAGAGTGGACAGTCAACCCGTTCGGGGGCATAGTCAAAGACGGTTACGTCTATGGAAGAGGCACAATCGACATGAAGGGTATGACTGCAGTTGAAGTTTTAACTTTAAAACTATTAAAAGAAAATGATGTCCCAATAAAAGGTGACATAGTATTAGCTGCTACTGCAGGTGAAGAAAGAGGAGGCGAAGAAGGCGCAGGATATCTACTACAAAAATACAAAGAAAAAGTTTGGTGCCCATATGTAATTAATGAGGGAGGGGGATTAGCAATTCCTCAAAAAAACGGGTACATCTATCCAGTACAGACCGCAGAAAAAGGCATAATATGGTTTAAGATTAAAGCTAAAGGTGTTCCAGGTCATGGATCAACACCAAACATTGCTGATAACGCGATTATAATAATTAACGATGTTATTGAAAAAATCCGCAACTATAAACCTGAAACGGTGTATGTACCAACTTTCAGAGAATTCTTAATGCAAGTTACTAAAAATAATCCTGAACACAGAGAACTATTCACTCGTCTGCTAACAAATCCAAAGCAAAGTGATTCTATTCTTGATGAACTTGCTAAAATAGATAAAGCTTTAGCTGAAGAAATTAGACCGCGTACTAAAATGACAATCTCACCAACAATAATTAATGGCGGAATAAAAGAGAACATTATACCTTCAGAATGTGAAGTTGTCTTTGATTGCCGAGTATTACCAGGTCAAAATGTTCAAGAAACGCTTGAGTTTATCAAGGGTTTGTTAAAAGATTTTGAAGATAAATTAAAGTTTGAGATTATTCAAATACATAATGCTTCCGAATCGACAATTCAAACTCCACTATATGATACAATAACACAGGTACTAACTGAATTAGAGCCTAACTGTACGGTATCACCAGCAATGATGACTGGAGGTACAGACTCACATTTCTTCAGAGAAAAAGGAAGCATATGTTACGGTTTCCATCCGATGCGTCCTGATGAACCCAACGATGAGTTAGAAAAACGAATTCACGGCATTGATGAAAGAATAAGCATAGAAAACCTTGTTTTCGGCACCAGCGTACTCTATGAAGTAGTGAAGAGATTTATGACTTAAGCACATTATGCTTACAAAATTTCCAGTTTCTTAACATATTGTTTTTTATTGTTATTCACATATTTATCAAACTAACACCGTTTAGAAGGCAATACAATGATTAGCGGATCAGCACTAATTAACAAGGAACCACCCATCCTTAAAGTCACAAAAACAGTAGGTTTAATTTCTGATACACACATACCCAAAAGGGCACTTTGTTTACCTAAAAAAGTTTTAGAGACTTTTGAAAAAGTAGATTATATCATTCATGCAGGAGATATAGTGGAACTATCTGTGATAGATGAATTAGAGCAGATTGCACCAGTCTTAGCTGTACAAGGTAATATGGATGGCTTAGAGGTTACAAATATACTCCCAAAGTGTAATATGCTTAAAGTTTTTGATTGGAAAATAGGAGTTATGCATGACCCAGACATATTTTGCGGATTTGATAAAATGAAGGAAATAGCTAACCAGAACGGATTTGACATTTTTGTTTATGGCCATACACACGCAGCTGACATTAAATGGGAGGGTAAAACGCTCTTTATAAATCCTGGAAGTCCAACTGTACCTGCTTCTGTTTTAGGTCAACCGTCAGTTGGTTTACTAAAGCTTACTGAAAAAACAGTGATTCCGCAAATAATTAATCTCTAAAAAAAACAATTAGAAATTTGTAATTATATTAGGATTAGAATTGAGCCAGATACTACAAAGTTGTTAAAAGAAACTTTTACAGAAAAAGTTGTCTTTATAAAAAATGTAAAAAACTAAGAATAAACTAATTTTAGCTTTTACTTTCAATCACCTCTCCCCGGTAGTGAACTGTTGTTTCTTCAACCGCTTTAAAAGTCTAAACTGATAAATCGCTACTTTGGGGATAAAAAATGGAACATTGTAAGAACCCTTGGAAAAATACATGCTCAAACGAGAACATTAAATTATACATCCAGATAAAAGGTGAAAACCTACCTATTTGTTATCAATGCTGGAATAAAATCGCAGATCAAAACGAGGATTGGTAAAAATGGAGAGTTTTAGCGCTAATAGTGCTAAATCATACATAGGTAGAAATGTCAATTTACATCTAAAAGATGGCGCTGTAATAGTAAACGTCCACTTAATGAAGATTCATAAAGCTGCTGGAAAAAATAACAACTTAATCGAGTATAGTTTGCGAAACAGAAAAACAGACCGTGTTCCACTTCGGAATATTGCATACGCAGAAAGTCTGAACAGTAACTTGATAAAAAATATTGCGTAGATAGAGATGTAGACTAAAAACACAAATATCGTGAAAAACAATTCACAATATATGAATTGTTCAAATTGTGGAGTATGTTGCACAGAAACTGAAATGCTTCTTTCAAAAAAAGACATTGAACGCTTAGAAAAACAAGGTTATCCAAAAGATTATTTTGTTAGCTATGACAGACAGGGTTATGCAGAATTGAAGAACCATGAAGGTTACTGTGTATTTTATGATTTGAAAAATTGCAGATGCAGGGTATACGTTCACAGGCCAGCAGGCTGTAGAGTCTACCCGGTTATTCTCGATGAAGAAAAAGGGATAATTCTAGATGATATTTGTAAGTCAAGAAACACAATTTCAAACGTTGAAAAAAAAAATAAAGGTAAAAGGGTAATCAAACTTCTCAAGGTAATAGATTCTGAGGCTTATGACCGTCGTAAAAGATGCGGTCTTTCATCAAAGTAATCATGACTATTTTTGGAAACTACAAAACTGAAACGTGATATTAAATTTTAACAAAATACTACAACTTTAAATAAGTCCTCAACGGTTTGTCAAGAGGTAAAAGTTATGCCTTGTCAAGTAATTGTTGGCGCCTTCTGGGGAGATGAAGGTAAGGGTAAAATAATCTCGTATTTAGCTTTAAAAGATAACCTTGATTTTTGTGTAAGAACAGGTTCAGTTAATGCTGCACATACAGTTTGGCATGAAAATAAAAAATTTGCATTGCATATGGTTCCTGCTGCGTTCTTGAATCCTAAAACACGTTTACTGATATCTGCAGGTGCGAATGTGCATGTAGGACAGTTCTTCAAAGAGGTTGAGCAAACCCAAGTTACTCAAACACGAATAGGTATAGATCAAAATGCATCAATTATAGAAGAGAAACATAGTGACCAGGATAAAGCTAGCTCAATAAACAAGGGCATAGGAACAACTGGATGGGGAGTTGGACCAGCAGTAGAAGAACGTGCTAGACGAACAGCAAAACTCGCTAAAGATATACCAGAACTTAAACCATATATTTGTGACCAAATAACTGAGGTAAATGACGGTTTAGATCAAGGGAAAAAGGTTCTTTTAGAGGGAACACAAGGATTCATGCTTTCACTCTTCTTAAGCGGGGGGTATCCGTATGTCACAAGCAGAGACACTAGTGCATCCGCAATAGCTTCTGAAGCTGGAGTTGGACCAACAAGAGTAGATGACGTGATAATAGTTTACAAATCATTTATAACTAGAGTAGGAGGAGGCCCTTTGCCTGGAGAAATCACAAAAGATGAGGCCCTAAAAAGAGGATGGTTTGAAGTAGCAGCTGGAACAGGCCGCGAACGTCGCTCAGCTCTTTTTGATTTTGAGTTAGCTAAAAAGAACGCAAAAATTAATGGTGCAACACAGGCAGCTATGACTAAACTTGATGTTATTTTCCCAAGCTGCAAAGGCGCTAGAAGATTTGAGGATTTACCCAATGACGCAAAAGAATTCATAAAAGAAGCAGAAAAAAGAACAGGTGTACCAATTACATTGATTGGAACAGGACCTGAAGCTTTGGATATAATCGACCGTAGAGCATAAGTTTTATTTTCTTATTTTGTAATCCTCTTTAGAGGTGCAGGTATATGTTAAAGTTTAAGAACGCAAACAAAGGTTCTGCTAGTATACTTGTGCTAATTTTCGTAGCTGGATTGCTGGTTGGCGGATTATTAATGTTTTACGCCACATACAGGCAAGTGAGTAACCTAAATAGTGAAATCAATGATTTACAAACTGCAGTTGCAGGACTACAAGGATTTCAGAATGCCACAAACCAGGAAATCACTATACTTCAAAATGGAACATCTATAGCTGAACTCTATGCTAACCTACGTGACTCTGCAGTACTAATTCAAGGAACAACAAACACAGCAAGCGTACAGGGATCAGGGTTTGTATATAACTATGCTGGAAAAAATGTTATACTAACTAATTATCATGTTGTAGAGGACACAATCACTTTAAGCGTTACCTTTTCAAACGGTAAAGGATACTCTGCCACTGTTGTAGGAACAGACCCATATGCAGATTTAGCAGTTGTTTCAGTTAAGGACGCACCTGAATCAGAGTTTAAACCTGTCACAATAGTGAAATCATCTTCTCTTCGTGTCGGTGAACCTGTAATAGCAATAGGTAACCCATACGGACTTGTAGGTTCACTAACAACAGGAGTGGTTAGTGCTACAGGGCGAAGCATTAATGTAAACACTGCAGGCTCTTTTTCGATAGCAAACGTTATCCAAACAAGTGCACCTATTAATCCTGGAAATTCTGGAGGGATGCTACTAAATTCTCTTGGCAACGTTGTAGGTATTACTACAGCAATAGTCAGTGATTCTCAAGGACTTGGATTTGCTATCCCATCAAACACAATTTTAAGAGAAATTGGTGCACTCATTAATACAGGAAGTTATAATGGACATTCCTATTTAGGAGTAACAGGCAGAGACATGAGTTATAGTTTAGCTCAAGAAACTGGTGCGACTGTTACGTATGGATGGAAAATCGCATCTATAGTACGCAACGGACCTTCAGATGGAAAACTTGTAGTAGGAGACATAATTATTGCTATGAATAATCAAACTATTAAAAACAATGATGATTTAGCAAGTTACCTCGAAGAAAACACGTTACCGAACGATAATATACGTTTGACTGTAATTAGGAACAATGAAGAAATAGAAGTAACCATTAAATTAGGAACCCGACCTGCCCCTTAGAAGTGATACAAGTATTCTGTAGCAAAATATTCGATTCACAAATAAGGATAGAAATTATAGCAAAATTATGGAAAAGTAGATATTAAGCGTGAACAACTGCAAGAGGTAAGATCATTTGGCACTGATAATTGTAACAAGCCAAGTGATTTATTAATGAGGTAAAATACAAGTGGACGATTTACAGGGTGTACTTAGAGGACAAAAAATTGCTTATTTCTCAATGGAAGTGGGTTTGACCAACGATGTTCCAACTTATGCGGGTGGTTTGGGTACACTAGCAGGAGATGCAATACGATCGAGCGCAGATTTGAAACTTCCACTTGTTGCGGTTACTTTAATTAGTAAAAAAAATTATTTTAGACAAAAACTTGATTCAAACGGAAGACAAACAGAAGAAACTAACCAATGGCACCCAGAAAAGCTAATGACTATGCTACCAAATGAAGTTAACGTTCAAATCGAAGGCCGCACAGTCAAAGTTAAAGCGTGGCTCTACAAGTATCAAAGCATAACTGGTGGTATTGTTCCGGTACTTTTTCTGGATACTGATTTGGATGTAAACACACAGGAAGACCGTGAAATATCTTTTTATCTTTACGGCGGCGACGAAAGATATCGACTTAAACAAGAAGCAATTCTTGGTTTTGGCGGTGTCAGAATGCTTGATGCCTTAGGTTTTAAAGTAAGAAAATATCATATGAATGAAGGGCACTCAAGTTTCTTATCAGTTGAACTAATGCATAAATATGCAATGGATAAAGAGAAAGTACGTGAACTATGCGTTTTCACTACACACACACCAATAGAAGCAGGACATGACAAGTTCAACTATGAGTTGGTTAGTCAGGTACTTGAAACAGTAGATTTGTCTGTTCTTAAACAATATGGTGGCAAAGAAAAACTTAACATGACATTATTAGCGCTCAATCTAAGCACATATGTTAATGGAGTAGCAAAGCGGCATCAAGAAATCTCTAGTAAAATGTTTACAGGCTACGAAATACACGCAATAACAAATGGCGTACATTCACACACTTGGACTGGAGAGGTATATCGAAAACTTTTTGATAAATATTTACCAGGCTGGGTAATTGAGCCTGAATTACTTGCAAAGGTCGACCTCATACCTGATGGAGAAATATGGCAGGCACATCAACAACAAAAACAAATTTTAATCAATTACATTAAAGACGTCACAAACATACAGCTTGACCCCGAGGTATTTACAATAGGGTTTGCACGCAGAGCTACTGAATATAAACGTGCAACACTGCTATTTTCTAACATTGAAAGATTACGAAAAATAGGTCGTAGGAGAAAGTTACAGGTTATATTTGCAGGTAAAGCTCATCCACGTGATGAAGGCGGAAAAAGGCTAATCGAACAAATATACACTTATAGTAGGCAATTAAAAGGCGACATTGAAGTTGTATACATTGAAAATTATGATATGGATATTGCCGCTAAAATAGTTGGAGGCGTGGATGTTTGGCTTAATACTCCGTTACGTCCAATGGAAGCATCTGGAACTAGCGGCATGAAAGCTGCCCATAACGGAGTAATTAATTTCAGTGTTTTAGATGGATGGTGGATTGAAGGCTGGATAGAAAATTTGACTGGTTGGTCGATTGGACCGCATCCCAAAGAAAACATAGATGACAGCATGTATTTTACTAAAGAAATTGAGGATCTCTACAACAAACTTGAATATGTAATTATGCCCAAGTTTTATGATGATAGAGATCGTTGGATTAGGTTAATGAAGAATTCGATTGGCAAAATTGCTTATTATTTCAATAGCCACAGAATGATGCGAAGATATGTTACAGAAGCCTATCTGTAATTCTTTTGTTTTAATATTTAGTCAACATATTTTTATTGATTCTAATATTTGAATAAGCGAAAATGGGTCTTTGCAGGCAATTTTACTGGCTAAATTTGTTTTGTTATTTAATAGATTTTTAGTCTAAAACCATTTTGCTGTTAAAAGTTATTTTTAGTTGGTTGGTTTTGAATTTTATAGTTTTTGTATATGTATTCTACAAACAGTTTTGGCCAACCAGTGATATAGCGTTTATTAAGAAGCAATACACAATACTTTAATTAGGTGTAAATGTGACTGTCAAAAAAACACTTCTAGCACCATTGGCAGCATTAATAATTACAGCCATCACCCTAACTGCACTAACAGCAGCAGTACTAAGTACACAACAAACAATACCAGCCAACGGGTCAATTCAAATTGACAACAGCGATGATGACGATAACAACGTTGTTACAACAGTAGATTTAGATGTGTATACTGACGCACAAGCAACTACAAAATGTACTAATATCAACTGGGGAACACTGAACCCTGGAGACACAGCAACAAAAACTATTTACATAAAAAATACTGGGAACGTTGCACAAATTCTAAGTATGGGCGCGAACTCTTGGAGTCCAGAATCTGCCAGTTCAGTCTTGACATTAACTTGGAACAAAGAAGACTATAATTTGGCTGCAGGAGCCATCGTTTCTGCAACTTTAACACTTCAAGTTGCACCTCAAACTGGTTCATTGTCAACTTTCAGTTTAAATATAGTAATTTCAGGAACAGCATAATCAACCCTCAGAACAGAACTATATATTTGTTAAAGTTAAATACTAACTTGTGTAGAATTAACAAACCAAAAGGATAAAGATACAAAGTGCCCACAAAAACCGATTCAACCGTAGACTGTTCAGAAAAAATGAACGAAAGAAAAACAGAAACCAAAGAATTCGTTGAGCAATTAAGAGGTCAATGGAAGAGTCTATGGAGTGAACGGATAAATGATAAAGTTAGAGCAGAAGATATTTCAAATAAGACATATGACTCTTTGAGAGTTGAACAAGGAACAATAATTCACGCAACCAGAGATTTTAAACCACTCAATTTTAAAGAAATTCTTGAGCAACACAAAGTTGAAAATCCAGATAGATATATTCAACCAGACGTAAACCAAGGCGGATGGAACAAATTTGTTAAAACTGAAATTATTCCATTAAAATCACAAACTAAAAAGCGTCAAAGGACGTACGTTCCTGAAAAAAAGACTGGGCAGCAACCTAAAAAAGGCGGACGTGGATGGCTGCACATAGAATAATTGAAAGTCATTGTTTTAGAAATTAAGAAAAAAGATTGAAGTAAAAAAGTCTACATCTATTTTGATTCACAGTTTTGCAACAATTTCTTCCAGTTTTCATCAGTTAAACGCTGGAGTTCATCTATAACGTGAATATTCTTTGGAGTAAATAGGTGCCTAAATCTACCTTGTCCCTTGAAATAGTCTTTAATGGGCTTCTTCTTCTGCGGTGCTAAAGCAATTACTTTACTGGGAGTAGACAATTGCTTTTTACCGTTAACAGCCTCCCAAACAGGGAATATGCATGTTTCAACAGCTAGTTTTGTATATTCCATAGTCTTTGCCTGATCACTTCGCCAACCTCTTGGGCAGGGAGCGAAAACATGAAGAAACGCTGGACCGTCAACCTCTAAGCCTTTACGTACTTTTGTTATCATATCCTTCCAGTAGTAGGGTGTTGCAGTAGCAACATATTCCATGCCATGAGCTAACATTATTTCTGTTATTGGTTTTTTCCTTTCAAGTTTACCGGGAATAACTGAGCCGGCAGGAGTTGTTGTTGTAGCTGCTCCGGACGGTGTGCCACCGCTTCTTTGAATACCTGTGTTCATGTAACCTTCGTTGTCGTATAGCACAAATAGGAAGTCGTGTCCACGTTCCACTGCACCTGATAAAGATTGCAGCCCAATATCAAATGTTCCTCCGTCGCCTGCAATCGCGATGACATCGATGTGTTCTTTTAGTTTCCCCTTTCTTTGCATTGCCTTAATTGCAGCTTCTATACCTGCAGCGTTTGCAGCAGCATTTTCGAATGCAGTGTGTAACCAAGGAACATTCCAAGAGGTGTACGGGTAAATTGAAGAAACAACTTCCATACAACCTGTAGCTTGTGTAACTATTGTTGGTCCACGTGTAGCTTTCATTATTAAACGCATAACAGTAGCTGGTCCACAACCAGCGCATGCTCTGTGACCTGAAAGAAACAGGTCTGGTTTTACTGCTATGTCTTTTGAAGTAAATTTCCATTCTTGTGTTGTCATCTTGTTTTACTCCTTTACTCTCTTAACCCTAAATACCGTACTTGCTTACCGGTATCACCAGTTTTGGCAATTTCTGCTAAATCATCAAAAACTATACGCAGTTCGCTTGGACTGTAGTCTCTTCCGCCTAATCCGTAAATATAATTAATTATCGGTGGATGCACAGGAGAATCATATAATGAATGGCGGACTTCATGGAAAATTGCACCTCCAAAACCGCCAAAGCTCATGCTTTTATCCATGACTGCTACAGCTTTAGCATTCTTTAACGCATTCTTTAGATCTTCAACTGGTAAAGGCCTAAAGGTGCGTAATCTAAGTAAACCTGCTTTGACTCCGCAGGCTCTTAATTCATCAACTATTACTTTTAAAGTACCAGAAGTTGATCCTGCACAGACAACAATGACTTCTGCGTCTTCTAACTTGTATTTATCTATCAATCCGTTACCGTAACATCTTCCACTTATTTTTGCGAATTCACTGTTGACTTCTTGTATTCTTTTTAAAGCGTTTTTCATGCCTTCTTCTTGTTGACGTTTAAATTCAAAATAGTAGTTTTGGAATGCAACTGGACCCATGGTCATAGGGTTTTTTGGGTCTAGTTTGAAGGGGACAGATTTTCCTTCGTGTGTCAAAACCTGCGGAAGCTGCCTTTCGCCAATAAAGTCGGTTACTGCTTCGTCAGAAAGAATGTCAACGTTTTCAAGTGAGTGACTTAAGGTAAAACCGTCTAAACCTACCATTATAGGTAGAGAAACGTCGCAGCTTTCCGCAATTTTGTATGCTTGAATTATTGAGTCGTATGCTTCTTGAGCGTTTTCCACATAAAGTTGTATCCATCCGCTATCTCTTTGAGCCATACTGTCTGAGTGGTCTCCGTGAATATTGAGAGGTGCTGAAAGAGCACGGTTTGCTATGGCCATAACAACTGGTGCACGTGAACCAGAAGTTACAAAAAGCATTTCGTGCATCAAAGCTAAACCTGCAGAAGCACTTGCGGTAAAAGTTCTTGCACCTGTTGTTGATGCGGATAAAGACGCAGTGATAGCGCTATGCTCTGATTCTGTGCAAACAAATTGGGTCTGCACTTCGCCGTTGGCTACATATTCACTGAACCTTTCAACAATTATTGTTTGAGGTGTAATTGGGTAAGCAGCAACAACGTCAACGTTACATTGTTTAACTGCAAAAGCAACTGCTTCATCACCATTAAAAGCCAGGGTTTTTTTATTTTGCTGTGCCATTTTTATCCCTCAGTATTATCTATTTTCATTGTTAACGCTTTTGCTGGACATTCGTTAGCGCATATACCGCAACCTTTACAAAAAGTATAATCGAAACTAATTTTGTTGGTATCTGGAATCCAGTTTATTGTTCCATCTGGACATAGCATCACACAGGTTAAACATACTATGCATTTTTCTGTGTCTAGAATAGGCATATAAGTTTTCCAGTCTCCTGTTTTGAAGCTTTCGCTAGATTTGGGGCACACCCCTGCAATAGAGATTTCTTTCCAGGTTTTATCTTTGCTACTCACTCAGTTTTTGCCTCCCTATAAGCTTCTTTAACCACAGCAAAATTTTTCTCTGCCAAATCGGCTCTGAATCTTCCTTTTAATGTTTTCTCTATACCTTCTAAAGTGACTATTTCAGTGGCTTTTGCGACTACACCTAACAAAGCAGTATTTGTTATTGGTGCACCAAGTATTCTTAGAGCTATCTCTGTTGCAGGTACCGTCCAAACTTTACCTTGATCAACCTTAAGTGTCTGCTTAATAAGGGCAGGCTCATCGCTTGAATTAATAATTAAACAATCAGTATCACAGTTTAATCCAGCGGTTACTGGCACAGTCTTTAGTAATGTATTATCTAATACTACAACAACGTCTGGATCATAAATTGCACAATGTAAACGAATCGGTTTAGTACTGATTCGTGTAAAGGCTGTTACTGGCGCGCCCATTCTTTCAGGACCAAATTCAGGGAAAGACTGGATGTATTTACCTTCGTCGAGGGCAGTTCTAGCCAATAATTCACTAGCTGTCCAAGCGCCTTGCCCACCTCTACCGTGCCATCTAAACTCTACCATAGCTTTCAAAGGTGTCCCTTCACTAAAGTGTTTATCAGTAAAAAAGATAGATGCATTCACAGATGTAAACGTTAGCTTATCAGGAGTTTTTTAATCTAACGCGCTCTTCTATCTCCACATTTATCAGTTTTACTGTACGGGTATGTAACAAGCAAAGTTTTCATTTATTAACTTTCACGTAAAAAACAAAAAAACTATAGGTTATACGACGTATTTGATTTTTTTAATAGTCTATAGGTTAATAGTTATTTTTGAGATAGACTTTAGTAAATAAAAAGTAAGGACAGCGTAAATAAAGCAAACTATTGAAACATGTTAATGACTGTTGTTAATTTGAGTACCCAAATTGAGCTAAAATGAGATTTACTGAAAAACGGGAAAACGAATAAATACTGATAATGCTCTTTGAAAAAAAACCGTTGAACAAAAAGTTCATTTGAGGAGTAAAAAAAGGTGGAGCCTGAACAAATTTAAGTTCCATCAGAAACTTTTCAGCTACAGTTAAAAAGTTAAACAAACAGAACAAAAGCAAAACGCTAAAACAACAACTAAGCTTAAATACTTTTGTTGAACTGAAATTGGATTAAACACTTTGGTGTGCCGCCGTTGCACAGCCAGGTAGTGCAACTGACTGTTAATCAGTAGGTCAAAGGTTCGAGTCCTTTCGGCGGCGCCACTGATAACGCGAAAAAACTACCTGTTTTTTCGTTCATAAACCTGAAACCTCCCGTTTAATCAGCTGTTTTAGCTGGCCTGCCAGGACAGACAGTTGATGAGTCTGTGTTTGGTCCGGGAGCTCAGTTATATTTCCCCTTTTCTTTTCTTAATAAGAGCTATTTCTGAGAATTCGCTAAAAATCATAAACATTTAGGTAATAGCCTAAAGCTTCTTGTATGTTGCACTCACCAAGGTATGCCAGCGTTTTAGGACATAGTATTTGGTGTTAGTTAGCTTAATTTGCGGTTGCAGCTTAGCTAATAAGATAAAGGAGTCTTATCTTACGTAAGCAAAAGTTTTTCATTTAAAAAACAACTTTTTTAGGGTTTTTTACTTATCGGTATTAGGCAGAGGGGTTCAAACTACTATTCAGTTTGACGCTATAGCGTCCTTATCTTTCTAAATCGGCTTATTAAGACTCCTATGACAACTATACTAAATGAAATAAGAACAATCTTAAACCTACCCAGCAGAGAGCTACAAGAACCTGATTTAGAAATGATGCTTCAGAAATTGGAGGCATCCCAAGCAAATCTTTTGAATTATCGAGGCTAAGAAAGTAGCTAATTCCGGTCAGTAGTAGAGTTACCAGCATAGCGCCCACGGCGGCTAGTGCCATTCTTGCCTTTTGTGTTATCAATCTTCTCAGGCTCTAAACAATTACCTTTTTACATGGAGTAACCGTATTATTTAACGTTATTTTTGCTGATAAGTGTACCAATGTTGTACCCATGTTGTACCCATGTTGTACCCATAGTTTAACCACGTTAGACTTAAATTCAATAGCTTACTTAATTATTGATTAGTTGTTAGTTTAAATTTGGGCAGAAGGTGAAGTGGGTTATCTGAGAAGGAATCCAACGATATCCTGAGAGGGAAGGTAGTTGTGGATAAAAACAAGAGAAACCAACTCTGCTTTATAATAGG
>Ga0123335_1001323_pt1 | contig 40593 bp, 32 predicted proteins | sample BiotimSIPDNA_2_FD_89707 | JGI IMG/M metagenome (GOLD analysis project Ga0123335, IMG submission 89707) | Anaerobic biogas reactor microbial communites from Washington, USA - Biogas_R2 time_0 SIP DNA | ecosystem: Engineered > Bioreactor > Anaerobic > Unclassified | place: Washington, USA...
CACCCATATCCTCGTTGTTTGCCCCGGGTCCCGCCGATTTCACCAAATTGCAATTACAGGCGCTTCCAGCGGACTCCTTCACGGGTGTCTTCGAGCTGGATTCCCTGCGACAGGAGCCATGCCCGTATGCGATCGGCTTCCGCGAAATCGCGTCGCTTGCGCGCGGCCTGACGTGCTTCGATCTGTTTTGCGATCTCCTCGTCGAGCAGCTCCGGCTGCTGCCGGAGTATCGACAACACGCCGTCAATCTCCTGGAGGAATTCCACGGCGGCCGCTGCGTCATTGGGAGGAATCGGGCTCTGGGTGTCGCGCTGGTTTACCATGCGCACGAAATCAAAAACCGTCGCGAGCGCGGCCGATGTGTTGATGTCGTCGTCCATCGCTTCCTTGAAGCGTTTTCGCGCCCTGCTGATTTCGGCCGCGAATTCCGGCGAAGGCTCGCCGTCATTTCCCCTTTCCTTCATTCGCAGGACGAAGTCCTCCAGACGCTGGATTGAGGACTGGGCCTGGCGCAGCCCGTCGGTCGTGAAGTTCAGCTGTTTCCGGTAGTGCACCGACAGGAGAAGATACCTGATCGCTTCGGGCGAGTGCCCCTGCGCAAGAAGGTCGCGCAGGGTGAAGAAATTCCCGAGCGACTTCGACATCTTTTCCCCTTCGACGATCAGAAACTCCGGATGCACCCAGTACCGGACGAAGGGCATTCCGGTGGCGCACTCGCTCTGCGCGATCTCGTTTTCGTGGTGCGGGAAAATCAGATCGACTCCGCCGCAGTGAATATCGAATGACTCGCCCAGATACTTCATGCTCATGGCGGAGCATTCGATGTGCCAGCCGGGACGTCCGGGGCCGATTTCGGTGTCCCAGTAATCTTCCCCTTCCTTCCGTGCTTTCCAGAGAACGAAATCGCGCGCATTCTCCTTGTCGTACTTATCTGAGTCGATGCGGGCACCGGCCTGGGCTCCGCTGAAATCGGCCTTGCTGAGTCTGCCGTAGCCGGGAAAGCGCGAGATGCTGAAGTAGATCGATCCATCCTTGCGATAGGTGTAGCCCTTTTCTTCGAGCGATCGTATGAGCGCGACCATTTCGGGTATGTGGTCGGTGGCCCTGGGCATGATGTCCGGCGGATCGATTCTGAGTTTCCTGCTGTCCTCAAGGAACGCGTCTGTGTACCGGGCGGTGTAGTCCCTGAGGGTCATGCCGCTCTTGCGGGCGTTCAGGATCGTCTTGTCGTCCACATCTGTGATGTTCATCACGTGCACAACATGATATTTGCTATAAACTAAATATTTTCGCAGCAGGTCCTGGAATACGAAGGTTCGGAAATTTCCGATATGCGCGTAGTCGTAAACCGTAGGCCCACAGGTGTAGAACCTGACTGCCCCTTCCTGAAGGGGGCGGAATTCTTCTTCCGTGTTGCTGAGCGTGTTGTGCAGTCTGAGCATTACGAATCAACTCTCCGTAGGAATGTAGAACGACAAAACGACATTCTACTAAATCATTTTAGCCATTGACGCACCAATTTCACAGAAACACCTATAAGGAGTTCATGCCGATGCGAATTAATGTGAAGAACCTCTTAGTAGCAGCTGCTGCTCTTGTCATCCTGGCATCAACGGCAATGGCGCAGACCGGATTCGGTGTGCGCGCCGGCGCCACGGTCGATCCGGACCAGTTCCATTTCGGCGCGCATTACATCACCGATGATCTGCTGGATCGTCTCCATTTCAGGCCGAACCTGGAAATCGGGCTGGGCAGCAATCTTACCGTGGTTGCGGCGAATTTCGAGTTTGCGTACCGGGTTCGGGTGCCTGATACGGCCACATCGCTGTACATCGGCGCAGGTCCCGCCCTGAACATTGCCCGGTTCAGCAACGATAATCTCAGCGACACCGATTCGGGCGGCGGGTTCAATATTCTGTTCGGACTCGAGCACCGGAAAGGGCTTTTCGGCGAGTTGAAGGTTGGGACGATCGACAGCCCCGAACTCAAGTTCACTGTCGGATATACGTTCAGGTAGCAGGCAGGGGGTTGTGGGCCGCGCCTGTTGCGCCTCGCAACCCCGACCTTACTGTTTTCCCATCACACGCACAAGAGAAAGATCCCCTTCCTTCCCCAGAAGCGAGTAGTCGACTCCCGACAATCCTGCCAGTCCCCTGTCATTGGTGACTATCAGGCAATTTCCATACTTGACGAGTCCTTCAGGCGTCTCGACGCGGTCGGTCACCTGGTACCCGGTGTAATAATGCAGCGTGTGATGGAAGTACCGGTAGGTGAGAATCGGCTCTGACGCTTTTCTTACCTGAAGCGCAAGCAGGGCGATATCGCGTGTCGAATGATAATCGCTCATGACCGGAAAAGCAAAGAGCGCAAGCGCCACGACTATCAGAACTCCCTGGATTGCGGTCGTCCGCACCGCTCCGGCAAAATTCCCTTTTCGGCCCTTGAAGAAGGCAACGGCAGCAGGAATCAGGATAGCGGCTGCCACCGGAATGCCCGTCTGCCAGTTCCCGCCGTAGCCGATGTAAAAGTAAATCGGGGTTCCAAAAGCCATCAGGGCTGAAAGTACCAGGTGCGTTATGACGGCCGGGCGCAGTCGACCTTCCTGCGAATCGAGTCTTAACGCAAGGATCAGCGCCAGCGGCGGAAGTGAAGGGAGAACGTAGCCGGCGAGCTTTGAGCCCGAAAGGGAAAAGAAAAGTATCGGGAAGAGGAACCAGCAGACCAGAAAGACCATTCTCGGATCCCATTCGCGCCAGCGTCTGAGTGCTCCGGCAGGCGACTTGACCAGCATGAGCAGCCATCCCGTCCACGGGAAGATCAGTCCGAGGATTACCGGAACATAGTAATAGAAAGGCTGCGAATGGTGATGGATGTCGGTCAGGTAGCGCGCAATGTTGTGGTTGATGACAAAAGTCGAAATGAAGGCGTAGCCATTCTGGCTGAAGGCCAGCCAGAACCACGGGATCGAGACTGCGGCGGTGATGATCAGACCCGGTACGATGCGCCAGCGGCGGGGGAGTACGGAACGCTCGTCCACGTACCAGGCGAGCAGGCCGATGCCGGCCGCGAGAATGACGGCGACGGGTCCTTTCGCGAGTATGGCCAGGCCGAGGAAGACATAGGCAGCCAGTACTTTGATCCCGATGTCTTTGTCAAATGCTGCGGCAAGTATCGAGAGAGCCAGGGTCAGGCAGCAGGTGAATGCGATATCGGTGGAAGCGCTCCTGCCGAAGCCGACGAATCCGAGACTCGTCAGAAGAATGGCTGCTCCGAGAAACCCCGCGTGTCGCGACCGGAACCTGGTTCCGAGAGCAAAAATCGCCAACGCTGTCAGAAGGGCGCAGAGTGCATTGCCTGTGCGTGCCGCGGTTTCATCGGTGAAAACGGAGTAGAAAGGGGCCGTAATCCAGTAGTACAGCGGCGGCTTTTCGAGCCACGGTTTCGCCTCCAGCGTCGGGGTGATCCAGTTGCCGCTTTGGCGCATTTCCTGGGCTATGCGGGCATAGCGTGGTTCGTCGGCGCCCGCGAGCGGGAGTGAGCCCAGCCGGAAGAACAGCGTTCCTGTGGAGATCAGAAGCAGCAAAAACAGATAGCGTCGCACGGGGGGTATCATAGCCACTGATTACACAGATTTCACAGATAAAATCCGTGAATCTGCGTAATCAGTGGACTCTTCTGGCGACTAGTACATTCCGCCCATTCCGCCGCCTCCCGGAGGCATGGCAGGAGCTTTCTCCTCTTCCTTGATCTCGCTCACCAGCGCTTCGGTGGTCAGAAGCAGGGCGGCGATTGAGGATGCGTTCTGCAGAGCGGTGCGGGTGACCTTCGTCGGATCGATCACGCCGGAGGCGACCAGATCTTCGTAGTTTTCGGTCTCGGCATTGAATCCGAAGTTGGCATCGGAATTCTGGCGGACCTTTTCAACGATGACGGCGCCTTCGTGGCCGGCATTGACCGTGATCATGCGCAGCGGCTCTTCAAGGGCGCGGCGAACGATGCTGACTCCGACGGCCTCGTCCGGATCGAGTTTCAGTTTGTCGAGTGCCGGGATGCAGCGCACCAGGGCGACGCCGCCGCCGGGAACGATTCCTTCTTCAACTGCAGCGCGGGTTGCATGCATGGCGTCTTCGACACGTGCCTTCTTTTCTTTCAGCTCGGTCTCGGTAGCGGCCCCTACTTTGATCACGGCCACGCCGCCGACCAGCTTGGCCAGCCTTTCCTGCAGCTTCTCGCGATCATAGTCCGAGGTCGTCTCTTCGATCTGGACGCGCAGCTGTTTTACACGCCCCTCGATGTCGCTGTGTTTGCCGGAACCTTCGATGATGGTCGTGTTGTCCTTGTCGATCGTCACCTTCTTGGCGCGGCCGAGGTCTTCCAGCCGAACCGACTCGAGCTTGATTCCGAGGTCTTCGGAGATCACCTTGCCGCCCGTCAGAATTGCGATGTCCTCGAGCATCGCCTTGCGCCGGTCACCAAATCCCGGAGCCTTGACGGCTGCTGCAGCCAGGGTGCCGCGGAGCTTGTTGACTACGAGGGTCGCGAGAGCTTCACCTTCGACATCTTCGGCGATGAGCAGGAGCGGACGGCCGCTCTTTGCCACCTGCTCGAGAAGCGGGAGCAGGTCTTTCATGGAGCTGATCTTCTTCTCATTGAGCAGGATCAGGCAGTCGTTGAGTTCGACTTCCATTCTCTCCGGATCGGTAACGAAGTAGGGGGAGAGATAGCCGCGGTCAAACTGCATCCCTTCTACCACTTCCAGCGATGTCTCGATCGACTTGGCTTCTTCGACCGTGATGACGCCGTCTTTGCCGACCTTCTTCATGGCCTCGGCAATGATTCCGCCGATCGTCCTGTCGTTGTTCGCCGACACGGCTCCGACCTGGGAAATCATCTCGCCCTTCACCGGCTTGCTCAGCTTCTTCAGCTCTTCGACGGCCGTTTCGACAGCCTTCTCGATGCCGCGCTTCAGCGCCATCGGGTTGGCGCCTGCGGCGACGTTCTTGACGCCTTCACGGAAGATGGCCTGTGCCAGAACCGTCGCGGTCGTGGTTCCATCACCGGCGACGTCGGATGTCTTCGAAGCAACCTCGCGCACCATCTGGGCGCCCATGTTCTCCGTCCCATCCTTTAATTCGATCTCTTTTGCGACAGTCACGCCGTCCTTGGTGATCGTGGGGGAGCCGAACTTCTTGTCGAGAACGACGTTGCGCCCCTTGGGACCGAGGGTGATTTTTACGGCATCCGCGAGCTGGTTCACGCCCCGGAGAATCGCCTGGCGGGACTGTTCGCCATGAATTATTTCCTTAGCCATATTTGTCAACGCTCCTTATTTTCGTATTTGATTCGTCCGTTTACTTGCCGAAAACCGCGAGGATTTCCTCTTCTCTCATGATGACGTAGTCCTGATCGTCAATCTTGATTTCCGTGCCGGAATACTTGCCGAACAGGATGCGGTCTCCAGCCTTGACATCCATGGCGGCACGTTTGCCGTCTTCCATAATTTTTCCCGGGCCGACGGCTATTACTTCGCCTTCCATCGGTTTCTCTTTGGCAGTGTCAGGGATGATGATGCCACCCTTGACGACTTCCTTTTCCTCGATGCGTTTTACAAGAACTCGATCATGCAAAGGTCTCACATTCATACAAGATCTCCTCTCTCTTAAGGATTGCTTTCAAGACCTACCCTGAATACATATAGCAAACTTCGTTAGCACTCACCCGAGGTGAGTGCCAATAGTATAAGAGCGAAGTCCGGGTTGTCAAACCGACATGTCGAAAATTTCCCCCCCCGGGACCTACAAGGCAGGTTTCTGTTGACATTAATGGTAGCACGAATTACCAGTGAGCTGCCCGGGCGCCTTTCACCTTCTTGGCAAGAGTGTTGCGGTGGATTCCCAAAATCGCAGCAGTGCGGATAAGGTTGCCGTTGTTTCTGCGCAGGACTTCGGTTATGAAGCAGCGTTCGAACTGGTCCATCGCCTCGGAGAACAGGATCCCCTTTTCAACCATTTCGACGCAAAGCAACTCCATACGCTCCTTCAGCCGGAGCTGGGGTTTGGGCTTGCTGTCCGTCATGCCGCCCCCCTGTTGCGGTTCCAGCTGTCGAGCACTTTCCTGTACTGCTCATTGAATGCGTCTTTGAGTTCCCGCGGCACCAGCGTGACGGCCGCGCGGGCGCCGGCCAGCATATATGTAGCCAGAGCAGAGCGCGGTACCAAATCTTCCCGTATCGGGAAGGCGATGAGGGCAAGTACGATGATCGAACAGATCGCCCAGCCGCGCAGAAGCCCGAAGACTCCTCCTAACAGCCGATCCACCCATTTCAATGAAGCGGCTTTCACAAACCGGTTCACGAGAAATGCGATGACTGCTCCGAGAATGATGCAGCCGATGAAAATGGAGAGAAATCCGAGAAAATTTGCGATGGACTCGCTCCGAGTGTATCCGGAGACCATAGAAGCCGGGACACGGTAGTAGAAGACAGCCAGGATAAAGCCTCCCGCCAGCGCGGCGAGGCTGATTATTTCCCGGACCAGACCCTTGAGCAGGGCAAAAGCGATCGAGACAGCGATCACCACGACAAAAATGAAATCCAGGAGCGTCCATTGGGTCATGACGCCACAGATTATACAGAATTTACGAATTAGGAAAACGAATTATGCAGAAGTTTGTGGCCCCGTGCCGCCGCTGCCATGGTGGAGATGAATCCGGCTTTACGTTTTGCCGAATTAACCCTACTATTCATCTTTTTGGAGTGAGCTCCAGACAGGCGGATATACTACAAAATGATCTATCGGAAAATTGAGCAAGAGCTGCAGTTGGCCGTGTCGGGGATTGTTTCCGATGCGAACCTCGAATCAATTCAGATTCGTCCCTGCCCCGATCCGAAATTCGGCGACTATCAGACCAGCGCCCTCATGGCCATTGCGAAGATGCGAGGGGAGAATCCCCGTCAGTTCGCGCAGGAGGTGGCGGCGAAGCTTGATGTCCGGCAGTGGTGCGACAAAGTCGAGGTTGCCGGCCCGGGCTTTCTGAACTTCACCCTTAAGATGAGCGCCGTCGAATCGATGGTCGGCAGTGCGATGCGCGGCGAGCACCTTTTTTTCCAGAAGGCCGGGCATCCACGCACCGTAGTGCTCGACTTCAGTTCTCCCAATGTCGCCAAGCCGATGCACGTGGGGCATATACGCTCGACGATCCTGGGAGACTCGCTGGCACGTACGCTGCGTCTGCTCGGACACAGGGTAATCGCGGACAATCATATCGGAGACTGGGGGACGCAGTTCGGGAAGCTGATCGTCGGATGGAAGCAGCATCTGGATCGGGCGGCGCTCGACGCAGACCCGATTGCAGAAATGGAGCGGCTCTACAGGCTCGTGAACACGGCGTGCGAAAACGATGCCGCTGTTCTCGAGCAGGCCCGCCAGGAACTCGTCAGGCTTCAGTCCGGCGATCCTGAAAATCTGGCGATCTGGCGCGAGATGATCGCGCTTTCGCAGGTGCAGTTCGACGCAATCTACGGGCGGCTCGGAATCAGATTCGACTACACCTACGGGGAGAGCCACTACAACCCGAGACTGAAAGCTGTCGTTGAAGAGCTTACCGGAAAGGGCCTGGCACGCGAGAGCGACGGCGCCATGGTGGTCTTCTTCGATGATGTCCCCGAGCTGAGGAACCATCCCGCGATGGTTCAGAAGAGCGACGGCGCCTTCAACTACATGACCACCGATCTGGCAACGCTCGACTTCCGGCTCGAGACGTGGCAGCCGCAAGAGGTCATCTACGTCACAGATGCCCGGCAGCAGCTCCATTTCAGGCAGCTGTTCACGATCTTCATGCGTTGGCATCCGGAAGCGAAAGTGAAGCTCGCCCACGTCTGGTTCGGGTCCATTCTGGGCGAGGACGGGAAGCCGTTCAAGACCAGGTCGGGCGACACCATCAAACTGGCCGATCTGCTCGACGAAGCCGAGGAGCGTGCGCTGCAGGTGGTTTCGTCAAAGAACCCCGATCTGCCGGAAAGCACCCGGCGTGAGATAGCGCGTGTCGTGGGGCTGGGGGCGGTGAAATACGCGGATCTGCTCCCCAACCGCCAGAGTGACTACGTGTTCAGCTGGGAGAAAATGCTTGCGCTCTCCGGTAATACGGCTCCATATCTGCAGTATGCCTATGCTCGTGTGCGCAGCATCTTTCGAAAGGGAGGGCTTGACACCGGAGTCGAAATGCCTGCGCAGCCGGGAGGGATTCGGCTGCGCGAACCGGAAGAGCTTCGCCTGGCAAAGCATCTGTTGAATTTCGGATTCGTGCTCGGGACGGTGGCGGAGGAGTACCGGCCGAATTATCTGTGCAATTACCTCTACGAGCTTGCGGGAATTTTCGCAAACTTTTATGAGAAATGCCCGGTCCTGCGCTCTGAGCCGCCGGCCCGTGCGACGCGCCTGGCGCTCTGCGACTTGACCGCCAGGGTGATGAATCAGGGCCTCGACGTCCTCGGAATCGAGACGCTGGAGAAGATGTAAGTACGGTTGCGTTTATCCGAGAAGTTCTTTCCCGGTGAGGAGGCGGTACGCCTCCACGTACTTCTTGGTTGTCCCCTTCACTACTTCCGGCGGAAGCTCGGGTCCGGGCGGCTTCTTGTCAAACTTTATCTGTTCGAGGTAATCGCGCACGAACTGCTTGTCAAACGAAGGCTGGCTCTTTCCCGGGGCGTATCCCGAGAGCGGCCAGAAGCGAGACGAGTCCGGAGTAATGAGTTCGTCGCACAGGATTATCCTGCCGTCGTGAATCCCGAACTCGAATTTGACGTCGGCGATGATTATTCCGCGCGCCAGCGCATAATCAACCGCGCGACCGTAGATCGACAGCGTCAACTCTCTGAGCCTTTCCGCGACTTCCTTTCCCACAATGGTTACCGCTTCATCATAGGATATGTTCAAGTCATGTCCTGATTCGGCTTTGGTCGCGGGAGTGAAAAGCGGTTCAGGGAGCCGGTCACATTCTCTCAATCCTTTGGGAAGGCGAATGCCGCAAACGGTACCGCTTTCCCGGTACTCCTTCCATCCGGATCCTGCCAGATAGCCGCGGGCGACGCACTCAACGGGGAACATCTTCGCCCGGACCGACAGCATGCTCCGCAGCCGCAGCACTTCACGAAAGCGCCGCAGTTCAGGCGGAAACTCTTCTACCCTGGTGCTGATCAGGTGATTGGGAACAAGATCTCCCATCATGTCGAACCAGAACTGCGACAACTGCGTCAGAACCGCGCCTTTCATCGGAATGGCCGTGGGGAGCACGACATCGAAAGCCGATATCCGGTCTGTTGCAACCAGGAGGAGCTTGTCCTCGAACTCATATATGTCGCGGACTTTTCCGCGCCCAAGCAGCTTCAACCCCTCAAGATTCGTCTCTCTGGATACAGCAATATTATTCAGCATACCCCACCCTGAAAGTATGAATTATAGCATCCGTGTTTGCGTGCCGTCTGTGCTCAGCTGGCGACCGCCTGCTGTGCCTGCCGGAAATCGACGCCTATGATCTTGGAAACCCCGGGCTCCTCCATCGTGACTCCGTAGAGTGTGCTGGCCGTTTCCATCGTGTTCTTGTTGTGGGTGATGATGATGAACTGGGTGTTCTTGCTCAATTCCGAGATGAGGCGCGTAAAGCGCTTCACGTTGGCGTCATCGAGCGGAGCATCGACCTCGTCGAGGACGCACAGCGGGCTTGGCCTGTACCGGAATATGGCAATCAGGAGAGCAAGGGCGGTCAGCGCCTTCTCTCCTCCCGAAAGCAGGAGTACATTCTGCAGCCGTTTGCCGGGCGGTTGTGCAATGATGTCTATGCCGCTCTCGAGCAGGTCTCCTTCGTCGAGGAGTTTAAGATCGCACTGGCCGCCGCCGAACAGGATCTGGAAGACTTCCTGGAAATTCTGGCGGATAGATCTGAACGCTTCGTCGAACTGTTCCACCGACCGCCGGTTGATTTCGGAAATCGCCTTCTGGGTGTCGGCGATCGATTTCTCGATATCGAGCCGCTGTCCATTGAGAAACTGATATCTCTCGTCCAGTTCCTGGTACTCTTCAAGTGCGCGCATATTGATTGCGCCGAAGTTCTCGATCATCTTGCGCCGCCGGTCGTGTGATTCCGACACTTCCTGGTAATCTCTGGCCCAGTCCGTCTCCTCTATTTCGGTGATCAGCTCGGCAACAGGGACATGAAACTCATCCTGGCAGCTCCGCTCCAGGTGCTCGAGATCGTTTTCCACCCTGGTCTTTTCGATCTCGATCCTGCTGCGTACCGCCATCGCTTCCTCGCGCAGGGCGTGCAGGCTGCGGAGCTGTTCTTCGAACTCTGCCAATGTCGACCTGTGTGCGGTCAGCTCATTCTGCTGTGCTTCGAGCGACTCGCCCGTTTCCTGGATCAACCGGCCGATTTCGGCTATCTTGAACCTGGCCTGTTCCTGTGCAGCCTCGAGTTCGGCAATACGCTTGACGGCCGCTGCCGCTTCGGTACGAAGCAGCTCGCCGCGTTTTCGTACATCATTCAATTCGTTGGAAAGGCGCCGCAGATCAGCCTCGATGCCGGATTTCCGTTCCTGCTTCACCGCGTGGGCCGATACGAGCGCCCCCAGCTTCTGCGAAAGCTCAGAGCTCTCGTTCCTAAGCGACTGCAGGCGTGAATTCATCTCGCGCAGTTCTTCTGAACCGGTGCCGCTGCGCTCTTCGATTCCCTTTATGTCGACCGCGGCCTGTGCCAGTTTTGCTTCCAGCTCGATCTTTTCTTCCGCCAGTTGCCCGAGCTCCGAATTGGCGACCCTTTCCGCCTGTCCGATCTTCTGTAGTTCTGTTTCAAGCCGGGCGATTTCATGCTTCTGCAGGGCGGTGTCGACTTCGAGCTTGCGCGATTCGGCCGTCAGCACCTTGAGCGACTCGGCGACCGAAACCTGTTCCTGCTTCATGCCGGCAAGCTCCGACCGTGTGGCCTGGATCTTCTCCTGCAGGGATGCCAGCTTCTTTCCGAGATCCCGCTTCTCGCGTTTCAGCGCAAGGAAGCCGGCCATCGATTTCTTCTCGCCCGCGGCCGTCAGGGTGCCACGGGGCGAATATGATTCTCCCGACAGGGTCAGGAAATTGGCCCCCGACAGATCTTCGGCCACACGGAACGCGGTGTGCAGATCCGAGACCATCACTGTCGAAGCATACTGAGGAAGCGCTCGCTCGAACGCCTCCTTCACGTCGGAGTTCATGCGCAGCAGATCGTCGAGCCACCCGATCACGCCGTCGCCCTTGAGTTCGGGACGATTCCGGGGTGCGTGGCAGCCGTGGCCGTTGCGCAGGGTCATGAAGGTGCACTTGCCGGCTCCGATGCGCCTGAGGCGGTCGACCGACTGTACGGCATCGTCGCGGCTGTCGACCAGTATGTACTGCAGCGGATCATTGAGGTAGTCCTCGAGCGCCGCTTCGTATGCGGGATCGGTCTCGATGTGGTCCGCAAGCGTCTTGGCCTGACACGGTTCTTCGCCGGGAATTCTGGCCGAAAGAAACTTCTGCACACCTTCGGAGTAATTGCTGCGCCTGCGCTCAATTTCCTCGAGCGAAGAATAGCGGTGCTGCATGAGGCTGTGTTCGTTCGTCTGCTCCTGCAGCTCGTCCGAAATCTGTTCGAGGCGTGCCGCCAGATGCGACTGCCTCTCCTCGAATTCTTCGCAGCTCTGTGCAACCTCCTGTTGCCGCGCCTTCTTGATCTCGAACTCGTGCCGTACCTTCTCCAGCTCTTCGAGCCGCGTGATCCGTTCGCGGGCCGCGGCCTCGCGTTCGTCTTCGAGGCGGCCCGTCCGTGCCGCGATACGATCGAGACTCTCCTGGCAGCGTGCCTGGAGGTTCTTCAGATCCGTCAGCTTGCCCGCTCCCGTCAACAGGAACGAGCGCAGATCGTCGATCTCTCCTTCAGTTCTCCGAATGCTCTCCTGCAGCGCCACGCTTTTTGCCTGTTCGGCATCGAGGACCGCCTTTTCACCCGCTATCTCCTGGGTGATGAGACGCGAGGCTTCTCCCAGACGCTCCATTTCGCTGCGGATCAGCCTGCTGCGTTCTTCATTGGCGGCCTGCTCTCTCTCGAGATCACTCCTGCGTGCGGCCAGGGCACGCTTCTGCGTCTCCTGGTTCTCGAGCTGGTTCTGTGCGTTTCCGGCATCTACTCTTAGGGCCGACAGCTGTTCACGGATCCGGTTGACCTCCTCTTCCCGCGCCGCAGACGCTCCTCTCGCGGTTTCGCGCGCCAGTTCTGCCTTTTCCAGGTCGGCCAGCACTGTCCGCTCGCTCTCCTGAGCGGTTGCAAAACGTGTCGAGCAGTCCGCGAGCTTAGCCCTGAGCTGACGCTCCTCCATTCCTACCTTCAGCCGTTGGATCGACCGGAGTTCTTCCCGCAGCCTTGCATAGCGGCGCGCCTTGGCTGCTTGCCTGCGGAGTGAATTGAGCTGGCGGACGACCTCCCGGATGATGTCCTCGGCGCGCACCAGGTTCTGCTGTGCCATCTGCAGCTTCATCTCCGCCGAGTAGCGGCGGCTCTTGAACAGCGTGATCCGCGCAGCCTCTTCGATCAGGGCGCGCCGTTCAGCAGGCTTCGAACTCAGAATCTGGCCTATACGGCCCTGCTCGAGGATGGCGTAAGAGTTGGGCCCAAGTCCCGTTCCTTCAAACAGCGCCTGGATGTCTTTAAGCCGAACACGGCGCCCGTCGAGGTAATACTCGCTTTCGCCGGAGCGGTAGAGGCGGCGGCCGACGGTGAAGTTTTCGGGATTCAGGTCGGGTACCCCCGGTATCTCGATCGGGTTCGACAGCGCGAGCGTCAGGATGACCTCCGCATAGCCCGTCGGCTTGCGCTTCTGGGTCCCGTTGAAGATCACCCCTTCCATCTTGTCGGTACGGAGCGATTTTGCACTTTGCTCTCCAACAACCCAACTGATGGCGTCGGAAATATTGCTCTTTCCGCAGCCGTTGGGGCCGACGATCGCGGTTATCCCTTCATTGAAGGGAATATGGGTGCGGTCGCAGAATGACTTGAATCCAACGAGCTCCAGTTTCCTGATTTGGTCCATGAATACAGAATTCCCGTTCAGAGTTAACGAAGGTTCATTTTGAAGAAGCCGGCTACCTGCCTGTCATAGCTTCTGAGATCGTCGCCGCTCATCAGGTGGACCCGTGAGGTCCTGAACGAAATCATCTCCTTCTGCGGCTGGATCCTGTCATAAATGGCTGTCGTCAAATCGCCCAGCCCTTTGCGGTTATCCCCCTTGATAAACAGAATCATCCTTCCCGAGATGGCGTCGAGAGGAAGTCTGGTGCTATAGGATGCGCCGCTGAAAAGGTGAGCGATCTTGAATATCTGATGGCAGCAGAACTGTGCAAGCCTGTTTTTCAGGCCGAATTCCTCCGCGATTGTGCAATCCAGGAAATCAGATGGCGACTCAAAGGCGCTGTCGGCCACGATGGCCCTGACTTCATCGACGGCGGCTGCCGTATGAAGCGCCGAAAGCGCCCCAACATCAACACCCCAGATCCCCAGCCGGTTGCGGTTGCTCTCCGGGCGCTCCTGCATGAAACGCACCGCCTGCAACATATCTCCCGGTTCCTGCAACCCGAGGGTACTCGCTCCCCGCGGCGAGGCGCCGCAGCCGCGCTGCTCGTAGACGAGCAGGTTGAACCCCGCTTCATGCAGCAGCGTGGCCAGGCTGAGCGCGTCCGACCGGCTCATGCCGTAGCCGGGGGCCAGAATGATTCCGGGGGCGCCCTTGAGTCCTGGAATCCACCACGCCGGAATCGGCTCCCCCTCAATTGAAGTGAAGTGTACATCCATGGACGGGAGAAGGTAATAGGAAGGATTGACCGTCTCTGCAACCTTTCCTGGATGAGAAATCTTGTAGACCATGATGCTCAGGATGATCACAACCGCTGCCAGCAGCAGAATCGCTCCCGGGAGAATCATCCTGAATGACCGTTCCTGATAGCGGGCTCTTGCAGCCATGGGCCAGAAACTCCAGAAAAGCACGGAACACCTTCAGCGCTGCGGGTTTTCCATGCCGATAATGTTTCCAATTTTGTATATCTGCCAGCTGTCGAACCGGGGGAACTATAGCACAGCAGTTCTGGAGAGACAAAGCGAAATCACAATATATCGGGTCTCGGAAAGGGGTGGCCTACTATATATTGAGGGCCGCGGTTAGGCGGGAGGGCTGCCGATCAGCTTTCGTAAATCCTCTGGAGTGTTGATATTAGCAAGATCTGTATCTTTAAAGTTGCCTTCATCAGGATCCACCCACCGGACCAGGAGGCCGTATTCGAGGAAAGTTTCGACTACTTTGTTGGCTCTGCGGGCAAGCGCGAGTTCGACGGCATGAAGGCAGCTTCGGCGGTAGACGGCGCAGAGCGGATGGGCGATTCCGTCGCTTGTGCGGGGAATCGCGGCGTCGAATCCTTCGACGAGGCGGATCAACCGGCGCAGAAGCGGAAGCGTCAGATTCGGCAGGTCGCAGGCGAGAACGACATACAGCGGGCACTCTCGGTAAAGCATGGCTGCATGGAAGCCCGACAGCGGACCTTGTCCGGCGAACCGGTCCGGCACGATGGGCAAATCCAGGAACGCGTAGCTTGAAATGTCGTTAGATGAAATCAGGATCTGGTTTGTCAAGGGACGCAGCCGTTCCGCCAGTATCCTGATGAGGGGGCGGCCGCCGATTTCAAGCAGCGCTTTGTTCGTGCCCATCCTGCGGCTTTTGCCGCCGGCCAGGATTACCGCGCACACCTCGTCGCGTCTACGCATGGGAAGAAAGTAGGCCACGGTGGCGGTGAAGATCAAGATGAAAGATACGGGCTTATCCGCGCAAGGACAGGGGGGGAAGGGCGGAAACCCTGACCCTTCATGCTATACTTGTCACCTTCGAACGCTACTCGAAAGGCAAAGTCGGATGGCAAGAAACTGGTTTTTCCCGGTTATGGCGGCGCTTGCGTTGCTCGGTACGGCAATGTCGGCTCCGGCACAGACAGGGTTTTTTAGGATTGAGGACGTTCGGCCCGGCATGAAGGGGGTCGGCAGAACCTGTTACCAGGGGACGACACCTGAGGAGTTCCAGGTCGAGATTCTCGGGGTTCTGCATGGGATGAATCCGGGTGCGAGCGCCGTACTGGCCCGGTTCAGTGGCGGAGTGATCGACCGGGTCGGGGTGTTTGAGGGGATGAGCGGCAGTCCGGTTTTCATTAACGGGAAACTCCTTGGAGCGGTCGCATTTACCTATGCGTTTGCGAAAGAGGCGATTGGCGGAATCACCCCCATCACCCAGATGGTGGAAGCCTTCGAACAGCCTCCCTCGGGAAGCAGGGTAATCATGAACAGGAGCGCGTTTCAGGGAATTCGGCTTCCGCTCCCTTCGAAGAAGCAGGATTGGTCTGGGGAGCTGGAAGCAACCGCCCAAAGACTCCGGCTTTCAATGCCGGCCCTTTCCGGGGGGCATTCTCTCATTCCGATCGCGACGCCCGTCAGTTTCGGCGGGCTTGCCAATGAGACCCTGAAGGCGTTTGCCCCGCAGTTTCGCGCGATGGGCATGTCGGTTCTGCAAGGGGCAGGAGGGAAGAGCCCCGCAAAAGCAAAGGGATCGGCGGATACCGGACGGCTCGAGCCCGGCTCAAATCTGGTAGTGCCGCTGGTCCGCGGGGACCTGGACGTTTCGGCAGGCGGCACGGTTACGCATGTCGACGGAAACCGCGTTTATGCATTCGGCCACAACCTGCTCGACCTGGGATTCACCGACCTGCCGATGCATACCGGGAGAGCCATCACGATTTTCCCCAGCCTCGAGAGCTCGTTCAAAATTATGGAAACCGGGGAACTTGTCGGATCGATACGTCAGGACAGGGGATCAGGCATCTACGGCATTCTCGGCGAAAAGCCGAGGATGGTTCCGCTGAGTATCAGGCTGACAACGAGCAGAGGTGCCACGAAGCAGTATCTTTACGAACTGGCGCGTGATCCATTCCTTACGCCTCTCCTGGTCAACCTTACCGTCTACAACACGATCGTGACGTCGGAGCGGGCGCAGGGAGCCGTGACCTTGCGAATCAAGGGGATCATCAACGTCAAAGGGGAGCAGGACATAATTCTGGACAACCGCTTCAGCTCCGACAGCGACGCCCCGACTTCCGCCTCTCTCTCGATCGCCGTCCCTGTCAACTACCTGATGACGGCCGGGTACAGAGATCTGGATCTGGAGAAGATCGATCTGGAGATAACGGCCGAGGAGAATGACAGGTCAGCCATTCTGGATTCAATACGATTGACTCGCAATCGGGTGAAGGCGGGAGAGAAGCTGCAGCTTGAAGTCTCTTACAAGAGAATAAACGGCGAAGTCATCCAGGCTTCCTATCCGATCCAGGTACCGGAGAGCGCGTCTCCCGGGCCGCTGACGCTGCTGGTTTCCGATGGCGCGACCCTGACGACCCTGGATGAAAAGGAGGAAGGGGAGAACCTGATTCCGCGTGATCTTACCCAGCTCGTCAAGTTCATCAATCACCTCAGGAAAAACGATCACCTCTATGTGCGTTTCTTCCGCCGTGAGCCCGGCGCCCTCGTTCGGGGAGAAGGGCTGCCGGGACTGCCTCCATCAATACTTTCAATTCTCAAATCGGACCGCAAGGCTGGTGCGATGACTCTGATCAACACGTCGGTTCTGATGGAGTATGAGATGCCGAGGACGGAATACATGGTGGCGGGCGCTAAAACCCTGAAACTCGAAGTCATCCCGTAGCCGATCGAATCTGATGCAAACCCTTGGTCAAGGAGCTGCTGCTATGCGCCACCTATTGTTCGCGACTTTTCTGATCCTGTCCCTGCTGCCTGTGTCCGCCGTTGCCGTGACTCCGCAGTTCTGGGAGAACTTTTCGCAGGAGGACCTGCTCAAGGGGAGTTTCAATCACGTATCCCTGAATCCGGATGGGAAGCTCCTGATGGGTCCGGCCTATGATGTCTTTTATGACACGGGGCAGCATTACATCTTCTCACTGGTGAGGGACAAGTCCGGGAACATCTTTGTCGGCACCGGCGATGAAGGCAAGGTTTTCAGAGTGGATCCGCAGGGGAAGGGGAGCCTCTACTTCCAGTCGAGGGAACTGGACATTTTCGCGATGGCGCTTGACAATGCCGGCACGCTCTACGTAGGGACTTCGCCGGACGGGAAAGTCTACAAGGTGACCGGGCCGAATCAGGCTACTGAGTTCTGCAACCCTGAGACCAAGTACATCTGGTCGATGATCTTTGATGATGCAGGAAACCTCTACGTCGGAACCGGGCCGAACGGCGTCATTTACAAAGTCGACAGCAGCGGGAAGAAGACGGCTTTCTATACCTGCAGCGATGCTCACGTGCGGCACCTGGCAAAACAGGACAACCGCATCCTTGCCGGCACCGCCCCGTCGGGGCTTGTCGTCCAGATCGGGCCGGACGGAAAAGGATTCACCCTGATCGATACTCCTCTCGAGGAGGTTCATGCGCTCAGAATCGATTCTTCCGGCGTCATCTACGCTCTTGCGTCTTCGGCAAAGGGATTGGGAACGACGCTCCCTTCTTCGACTGAAACCACGACGTCGGGAGACTCCACCGCGACGGTTACCATCGAGTCGGTCGTGACTGCCATTGGCGAAAGAGCCAGGGATACGAAAGTAGTGACGGCGCCGGGAGGCGAGAAGGGAATGCCCAAGTCCGCCGTTTATGCGATAACGAGGGATGGGAGCATCGAGACAATCTACAGCTCCGACGATCTGATGGCCTACGATGCGGTTCTTCGTGAAGATGGGAGCCTGATGATTGCCGCCGGGCCGAAGGGGAGGCTTCTGTCTGTCGATACGGCAAAACAGGTGACGGTGATTTCGGATACTCCCGATGAAGATCTGACCTGTCTTCTGGCTGCGGGTAACGTCACGTACGTCGGTTCCAGCAACCAGGGGAGACTCTACAGGCTGGAGCAGCAGAGGGCCCAGGGAGGGACGTTCGAGTCCGGCATTCTGGATGCTGGCGTGGTCTCTTCGTGGGGTAAGATTTCGTGGCGGAGAGTGAATACTGCGCGAGGCACCGTCGCAATTTCGACAAGGACCGGGAATACTGAAAAGGCGGACGCCTCGTGGAGCGACTGGAGCGAGTCGTACTCCGCCCCGGGATCGCAGATCACGAGCCCTCGGGCGCGCTATCTGCAGTGGCGCGCGAACTTCAAGGCGGGTTCAACGACAGAGGATGCTCTCGACGGAGTGAGAATCGCATACCTGCAACAGAACCTGCGTCCGCAGATCATCAGCATTGACGTGCTTCCGTTCGGGGTGGAACTGCAGAAGCAGCCTTCCCTGTCGGCCGGAGGACTCACGATGGTGACTCAGGCCATTACTCCAGACGGCCGGTCACTGAACTCGCCGCGTGAACGTGCGCGGGAGACGCAGGAGCTTCCGCCGAGGCAGGTGCTGCGTCCCGGCTCTCAGTCGTTTACCTGGAAAGCTATTGATGAAAACAATGACTCGCTCGACTATTCGATCTTCTTCAGGGGAGATGGAGAGTCCGACTGGAAGCTTCTTGCTGAGAAGATACAGGACAACTTCTATTCGCTCAATGCGACCTCGCTCCCGGACGGCACCTACAGGATCAAGGTGATGGCAAGCGATGCGCCGAATAATCCCTTCGACAGGTTTCTGGTCGGCGAACTGGTATCTGGTCCTTTCACCATCTCCAACACGTCGCCGAAGGTGAGCATCGCGGGGCACAAGATCGACGGCAGGCGGGTCGAGCTGCAGTTTGTATCAAGCGTACGTACGGGGCGCATCGCGACCGCCGAATTCTCCATCGATGGCGGCGAATGGAACCTGGTGTTTCCCGTCGACGGCATCGCCGATTCCGAGCAGGAGGAATACCGGGTGACGACGCCGGAGCTTTCGACAGGGGAGCACCTCATCGGAATCAGGACCAGCGATGCCGACGGCAACACCGGCACCACAAAATTGGTGGTCAGAATAATCTGATCAGCAACCGGTGGGTGAAGTGGTAGAATGCCGATTCTAGAGTATCAGTAAATCAATCGAATTCAGGGTTCTGGATTCTTTTCAAACGAGTTCTTTATGAATAATAAACTGCATCGTTCTGCAATCGCTGGAGCAATCGCGCTGTCACTTCTGTTTTGCCTGGCGCCGCTTGCGGCCGCTGAGACAGTGCTGCAGGTGAAGTGCGTGGATTCTGCTGGGGCGGCCGTGGAGGGTGCCAAGGTCTACGCCTTAAATCTTAAGACACAGAAGTCGAAAGACAAGAAATCCGACCGCCAGGGCACGGCCGAGCTGAAGCTTGATGATGGGACGTACCGGTTTTTTGCGCGCAAGGAGGGATTTGCCCCCGCCCTTTATGAGTTTGTGACGCTGCCCGGATCCGAAACCACCGTCACTCTTAAAATGGCCGCCGGCGAGGACGCGAAGCTCTACTTTGAGGATCCGGCCGAAGAGAAACGGGCCCATGCCCTGCTGGGTCAGGCGCTTGATTTGTACAAGCAGAGCAAATTCGCCGACGCCGAGGGGATGCTGCGTCAATCGCTCGAGGTGAATCCATCGAATGCCGAGGCTGCATACTATCTTGGAGTGTCGCTGCTGCAGCAGGAAAAATTCGATGAAGCCCAGGGAGCGCTCGAGAATGCCGAGAAGCTGGCTAAGATTTTCGCCGGAGTCTCAGAGGGAGACCAGACGGTCAAGGTGTACAACCAGATAATCGGCAGTGTGGCGCAGTTGCGCATCAAGCTGCCGGCCATCAGGGGAGAATCGGCAAATAAGAAGCGGAATTACGAGCTTGCGATAAAGGAATTCTCCGAAGCCATCCGGCTCGATCCGAACAGCCCTGACAATCATGCGAACCTTGCAATCGCGCTGGCCAATGCCCAGAAGTTCGACGAGGCGTTGTCGTCGATGGACAAAGCAATTCAGATGAAGCCTGGAGAAAGCCAGTACGAGCAGCTGAAGAAGACGATCCAGGCGAAGAGGGAGGCCGCGGATATTGAGCGGGCCAAGGCATCGCTCGATGAAGGGAACAAACTGCTGGAGAGCGACGCGGCGGCCGCGCTGCAGAAGTTCGAGGAAGCTTACAAGGCGGTTCCGCAAAATCAGCAGTACGTGATAGTCCGGCAGATTGCCAGGGCGTACGCGAAGCTGAACCAGCAGGAGAAGGCTGTCGAGTCATTCAGGAAATCGATCGAGCTTGCCCCTGAGGACAAAATCGCGGAATACCGGAATTCGTTCGCGCAGTATTACCTGGATGTGAAGAAGTTTGACGAAGCACTGGACGTGCTCGCCGATCCGAAGAATTCCGCGGATCCTGAAGCGGAGCTGATAACGCTGGCCAGAAACGCAAAGGACAAGCAGCCGGTTCTCGCGGAAGCCGCACTCGAAAGGGTGCTGAAATCGAATCCCGGTAACATTGACGTGTACTATGAACTCGGGCAGCTGTACTACATGGACGGGAAAGAGAAGGACGCACGCACGAAAGAGCTGCTTACCAAGTACGTGGAGAGCGGCAAGGATGAGTCCAAGCTGGAAAATGCCAAGAGCATGCTGATTATCATCAACCGGAGAAGCAAATAACCGGTTTGTGCCACAGATTGCGCAGGATTTGAATCAACCTGTGCAATCTGTGGCCGCCTCCGAGATTCAGAACGGGATTTCTTCCGCGAGATCTCCTTCCGTCTTCGCCGTCTTTGTTTTCCGCCTGGTTGTCTTCGCTTTCGTCTTCGTCGCCGTCGTCTTCTTCGGCTTTGTCGTTGTAGCGGTCTTTCTAGTTCTCTTCGTTTTCGGTTTTTTCTCGGTCACTTCCGCTTCAGGTTCGGGCGTGGGTGTGGTCTCCGGTTGAGGTTCGACTGCCGCGGAGACCTCGACCGCCGGCTCCTCGGCCTCGGACTCAGGCTGTGGAGGCAGTACCGCCGTGGCGGGCGTTTCTGCGATATCGACTTCCACGTTCTCAGATCCCACTTCAACGGTCTCGGGTATCACCTGTTCTTCAACCGCTAGCGGCTCCTCGGTCACGTGTTCGACGGTTGCATTCGTTTCCACAACTTCCGGCTGCGGGAATTTTTCTGCCGGGTAGATCCGCAGGATACCCTGACGATTCCGTTCTACGCGCAGAATCCCCTCTTTGCCGGCGAGCCGTACCAGGTCGTAAGTGCTGGCGAGTCCAAACTGCCGTTCATCGAACGAAGGCTGGAGAGAGCGTATGAACTGCTTGAACGTACGCAGGTACATAGGCCAGTGCGGTACGGTTTTCGGTTCGCGGAGCAGATTCTGTAATGCGCGGATCGCCTCTCCCGGCTGTGAAACCGGCGGCGGCTGCGGCGGTTCGGCCGGCGCGGCTTCCTGAACCGGCTGTGGTTCCGGCGGTTCGGAAGATTCCTTTGGGGACTCCTCCTCTTCTTCCTGGGTCTCCTTCAGTTCGACGAGCAGGCTCCGGTCGACCTGTTTGAGGTTGACGAAGCCGGCATCGGCGACCTTCTGGATGAAGTCGCGGAAGCTGCTGACTCCGTAATCCCTTTCGGAAAAAGTCGAGTCGAGCTGAAGTAACGTGCTTTTCAGCAGGCCGAGCTGCGGCGAGACCTCCCGGTCCGACAGCACCTTCAGTGCGCGACGGATCAGCGGAAGTGCGTTTTCGAGCGAGGCGGGACTTGCTGCCTGGCTTCTGCCCACGCTCTTCCTTGTTCCCGACTGGGTGCCGATAAGGTTTTCGTACGAGATAAATTCGTGGCAGTTCTTCTGCAGAATGACACTGGTGAACGCACGGCCCCCTACGATGAAAACGGTCTTGTCGTATTGTTTGAGCTTTTCCACGAGCGCGATGAAATCGCTGTCTCCGCCGACAATGACGAAGGCATTAATGTGGTTGCGGGTGAAAGCCATTTCCAGTGCGTCGAGAGCCAGAGCAATGTCGGCGCCGTTTTTGTCTCCACCCGGAGTCAGGTTGCGCTGCACCATCTGGACCGCGTGCTGTGTCATGGCGCGGCTGAAGTCCTCAGCTCGCTTCCAGTCTCCGTAGGCTATCTTGGATATCACCTGCCCCTTTTCCTTGATCGCCTCGAGAACTGTCCCAACGTCGAAATTGCGGTTCAGAGACTGCTTCACACCAATGGCGATATTGTCGAAATCGATGAATACCGCGATCTTCAGACGCTCTTCACTTGAATTTGTCATATTTGAATTGAACCTATCCTAATAGGGTACAACACTTGTCCCTCGAATGGAAACCCGCTGTTGCGACGGTTGCCTGCTGAAAAACAAATAATACTAGACTGGAGTAGTCGAATGAATAAAAGAAGATGCGAAAAATGGCGCCGGGAGTAAGGCGGTTTGTCCTGAAAAGCATGGTATTGTAGCAGAGGCTCATGGAGGATTTTATGGATCGTGCGACGGCGGAAATGTGGATGCGGGAAGCGCTTGATGAGGCACGGAAGGGAGAATCCGAGGGCGAAGTTCCAGTCGGGGCGATTCTCCTGCTGAATGAGAAAATCATTGGGCGCGGCCACAACAGTCCGATTCGGTTGAACGATCCGACGGCGCATGCCGAGATTCTGGCACTGCGCCAGGCCGCCCGCGTCAGTCAGAACTACCGTCTTCCCGGCTCGATCCTGATCGTCACGATCGAGCCGTGCATCATGTGCGTGGGTGCGGTGATACAGGCGCGCGTCGAGGAGGTGATTTACGGGGCTGCCGATCCGAAGGCGGGAGCCCTGGGTTCGCGTTTCCAGCTGCAGGACTGGGCCGCTCTGAATCACACTTTCCGGGTGGTTCCGGGGGTGCTCGAAGCGGAATGTGCGTCGCTGATGAAGCAATTCTTCGCTTCGCGCCGATGAGCTTGCCGCCTGCGACTTACCTGGCAAGGTATCCGGAACGGGTGCGCACCGTCAGCCTTCCTGCATTGGGCGCATTGACAGTAACCTTGATTTCCCTGTAAACCCCGTCTTTCTTCTGATTAGTGGGGACATAGCCCAGCGTGTATTGCGAACGGATGTCCGTGGCAATGTGTCTGCACGCTGCCGACAGTTGTGCCCCATTGCCGGGGAAGTAGACCTCTCCTCCGGTGATTTCGGCGAGTTGTCTCAATGCCTTTGGATTGCTCTCACGGCGGTTGCTGTAGATTCCGATGGTGTAGATCATCGTGTTGGAAGCTGCCGCCATGTCGGTCGCCTCTTTGAGCGTCCTTCTGCTCGAGGTGTCTTTGCCGTCGCTGATTACCACCAGGACTCTTCGTGTCAATTCACTGTGCTGGACGTGTTCAAGGCCGGCGACAATTGCGTCATAGAGCGCGGTCTTCCCATAGCCTGCATTACTGGCTACTGCGCGTTTCAGTTCGTCGATATCGCTGGTAAACGCATCTCCCAGTTTGAGCGCAAACACGACATGTTCGTGAAAATGTACGACGAAGATGTGGTCTCCGGGATTGCTCGACTCGGCGAGAGCGATAGATGCGGACATGACGTCTTCCCGTTGCGGGATCATGCTGTTACTGTTGTCGATGATGAGGCCGACTGCGACGGGAAGGTCCTTCTGATCGAATACCTCGATCTTCTGTTCGATACCGTCTTCGTAGACGGTGAACGCCTCCCTGTCGAGATTGGGGACAAACCTCCCTGATTTGTCGAGAACCGTTACCGGAAGCAGGACGAGTCCGACGTTGACCGAGAATTTCAGAGGGCTGATGAATTGATCTTCTGATCGGGGATCGTCCGGGTAAGCCTTTGCTGATACAAGAATCAAGATGAGGATGGACGCCATCCCCAACCGTATAGCCATAATGCTCTCAAATCCATCAATCACTGGCGTGCGGACACAGCACTTCCGCAAACCAGGCGCGACGCTGTCGTGTTTTTATGCGGATGTAAGTATACCAGTCAGGTAGGAATGACGCAAACCGGTTGATAGAGGGCCGGGCGGCTGGAGCCTTGGCTGCGTTTCCAAGGCTCCCGTCACTCAACGGTCGACATAGATCCGTTCGATCTCGATGTCTTCGGCCGGGGGGACCGGTGACGCCACTGCCGAGGAGAGAACGTCCACCTTCACCTCAAAAGAAAGCATCGAGACTTCGAGGGACCGGCCGGTGGGAAAGAGCAAAACGTCGAAACTCAGCCGGGGAGGGAGAAAGATCTTTGCGAGAAGTGACTGAGGCTGCCGCTGATAGATCTCGCGGAATTCCGCCACAACCTCGGTGCCTACCTTAAGCTCCTTCTGCAGGTTTCTTGGGATGTTGGTGAGCCTCAGCTTGCATCCGTTGGGGATGCACACCGGGGTGCCCGGGTCAACCGCGGAAGCCAGCCATCGGCCGTGGGCCGGGAAATCCCGTACGATCAGCTCCTCACCTTCGATTGCTTTTCGGGTGTCTATTCTTTCATGTTGACTGTACCAGCACATACGATACTCCTAAATTGCCGCTCTTGGCGGGAGGGTCGATGATAATCGACGCCTTTTCAGAAAGTAGTACCATGGAACCCATAAAGAAAAAATAAAGAGGGGCATTTCGGTTCAGGAGGCTATGAACTGGCATATGTCCGCCAGTGAGGCGGGGGCATTGTCTCCAAGATTTATCCTGATAATGCGCCTTCCCAGATTCTTCAGCGCCCGGTAATCTCCCTCGGCCTGCGCCCTGATGAGGCTGCCGAAGGTGAAACTCTTCTCCGGGACCGGCAGATCCTCTGCCGGCTTGTCGATCAACTGCAGGAACACCCCGTTGTTCGGCCCTCCTTTGTGCAGCTGTCCGGTTGAGTGGAGAAACCTCGGCCCATAACCTAAAGTCGTTGCCACATGGAACCTGTCTCTCATGCAGTGGCGCAGCGCTTCCAGCCGGGCGTTCGTTTCAGGCGTTTCGGCCAGGTACGCCTGCAGCGCGATGTAGTCCCCGGGCCGTACGCTCTCTGTCCAGCGTCGCAAAGCCTCCGAGAGTGCGGGCCTTTCGTCGATCGACAGTTCATCCGGATCTTTTCGCCGGGCGGCTCTCGATTCCATGGCTTTTTTCGCCAGATCTTTCGCCAGCTGTACGTCCGGCTGGTCAAAAGGATTGATTTCGAGGATGGCTCCTGCCGCGGCCGTCGCAAATTCCCATCGGAAGAATTCCTGTCCGAGGTCGACAATTTCGTTCAGGGCCAAAGTGAGAACGGGAAATCCGGCTCTCTGCAGCGCTTGAAGTTCCTCCGACTGCCGGTCGCCCGGCCGGGCGAGAGAGATTCCGACAAAGAGGCGGTCGTCGCCGTAAATTCCGGGGCTTCCAAGCCGCTCTCCGGCAACGGGTACGAGACCCCTTCCATTCTTGCCGGTGCTTTCCGCAATCAGCTGTTCAATCCAGAGGGGAAGCGCGGAAAAGGCGGGACTCGTAACGAAGGTAATCTTGTCTCGTCCCGCAAGTCCGAGTTCTCCCAAAACCGCCCCGAGTCTTGCTCCCGGATTCTTCGACAGGTCCATCGAGTTGCCGCACGCGTCTGCCATCTGCCATGCCCGTTCCAGAAGTCTTTCCACGTTGATCCCGATCAACGCCGCCGGGACCAGGCCGAACACGCTCAGCGCCGAGTAACGTCCCCCTACTTCCTCCGGACCGGAGAAGCTGTGTCTGAACCCTCGTTCCCGGGCGATCTGGACGAGAGGGGTTCCCGGATCGGTAATGGCGACGAAGTTACGGCCTGGCTTCGGGCTGCGGTCATTCACCTGTTGCCAGAAATACGAAAAGAGCGACAGTGTCTCAATGGTTGTTCCCGACTTGCTCGAGACGAGGAAGAGCGTTTTCACCGGATTGATCTTCCTGCTTACCTGCCGGACAGCATCCGGGTGCGTCGTGTCCACCACCACCAGTTCAGGATGTCCTCTTGTGTGGCCGCAGGTCGCCTGGAAGACTTCCGGCGCCAGGCTCGAGCCTCCCATGCCAAGCAGAACCACGTGACGATAGTCTTCGGTCTTGATTTCATGTGCGAATCTCGCGATTGTGCCGGCTTCCTTCTTCATCTCCCGGGGAAGATCGAGCCAACCGAGACGGTTTGCGAGTTCGGGCGTGTCCGGCTGTGCAGACCAGAGTGAAGAATCCTTGCGCCAGATGCGCGAGATGAAATCATCTTCCTTCCATTGCTGCAGCCGTTTCTCCAGGGCATCCTGGTGGCGGCCGAGCTCCCACCCGGACTGCATTTCAAACTGCCCCGAGAGGAGAAGCTTTCTCTTGCGGTCAAGAGCACTCAGAAGATTGTTGAAGGACTTTGCAAAATCTTCAATCCCTTCCTTCAGCAGCTCGTCGGTTATGGCTGAAAGGTTGATCCCGAGTTCGGCCAGTTTTTTCATGTCCGATTCCGGATCTCCTTCCATCACGGTTGCGCCGCGCACCTGCCCGTGATCGGCAAACGCGTGCAGGGTCGCAGGAGGCATGGTGTTTACCGTGTCGGGCCCTATCAGTTCCTCGACATACAGGACGTCTCGATAAGACGGGTTCTTCGTGCTTGTGCTGGCCCAGAGCGGCTTCTGCAGATGCGCTCCGCGCTCTTTCAGCGGATCGAACCGGTAGCCGAAGACTTCCTTGAACTTCCTGTAGACAAGCCTGCTGTTGCCGATGGCAATGCGTCCACGCAACGCAAGCGCTTCTTTGGTCCCGATCTCCTGGAGCGCCCGATCCACTTTTGTATCGACGCGGCTCACAAAAAAGGACGCGACAGAGGCTACGTTGCGCGGATCGCTGCGCCGCTCGAGTCCGCGGATGTATGCCTGAGCGACCTGTACATACTGTGAGAGGGAGAACATGAGCGTGATGTTTACATTGATGCCGTCTGCAATCAGCTGTTCGATCGCCGGCATCCCTTCGGCGGTGGCCGGGACCTTGATCATGACATTGGGCCGGGACAGTGATTTCCAGAGGTGCCGCGCCTCCGCGATAGTCCCCTGGGTGTCGTGGGCGGGTCCGGGCGACACTTCGAGGCTCACGAACCCGTCGGTTCCTCCGGAGCGGTCGAACACGGGGCGCAGCAGGTCCGCAGCCTGCTGCAGATCTTCAATCGCCAGTTTCTCGTAGATGGCTTTCGGATCAGCGTGCGGATCCTTCAGCAGAAACGCACGGATGGAATCGTCATATTCATCGCTCCCGGAAATTGCTTTTTCAAATATCGTAGGATTGCTTGTAAGACCCGACACCATGAATTCATCGCGCAGGCGTTTCAATCCGCCGCTCGTGATCAGGTCCCGGTCGAGAAAATCTATCCAGATCGATTGTCTCTGGCTGGTCAGTGCTTCCAGTGGCTGGTTCTTGCGTTCAGGCATTGTCGGCCTCCTCTTTGCCTCTTCAGTAACTGTATACTGAAAGAGTCTCCTCGTGAAACCGTGCCGGTTCAGGCGCCTTGTATGGTTCGGGGCGATCCTCCATAATTTAGACAATCCTCCCGTGAAACCCCTCTGGAGCATAAACCTGATTGAAATTGTCTTACTGCTGTGCGGGCTTGGTTTTGTGACCAGAATGGTCGTGGGGCTGGTGTTGCGGCGAATGCAAGCGCCCTGCAGGGATGAGGATGTGAAATCGGCCGTTCTCGATGCTCTCGCCCACGATGTCAAGACTCCGCTTACTTCAATCAAGGCGTCCGTTTCCGCTCTCCTGGCACAAGGCTCGTTTGGCGGCAAAGACAGAGAACTGCTCGCGGTGATCAGCGACGAAACCGATAGTCTTGAAAGGATCGTCAATGAGTCGATCGAGATCGCGCAGATACAGCTTCTCGATCTGAAACCGGAAAGACGCTGTTATGACGTGAGGCAGACTGTCGAGGCTGCGCTCTGCGACCTGAATCCGTCTTCGGGCGGAAGGCTCCGGGCCGAGATCCCGGAAGGGCTTCCCCCGCTGAGTATCGATTTCCGTCTTATCAAGCTGGTTTTGAGACAACTGGTCGACAACGCGCTGAAATACTCGCCGGAGCATTTCCCTGTGGTGATTTCCGCCCGGGAACGGGGCGGCAAGATCACCTTCTTTGTGAAGGACCGTGGAGCAGGAATTCCAGCCGTCGATCAAAGACGGGTGTTTCGGCGGCACTACAGGGGGGGCGGAAGCGGAAACGGCGCCTTGGGGATGGGTATGGGCCTCGCTATTGCAAAGAGAATTATCAACGCGCATGGAGGCGATATCGGGGTGACAAGTGTGCCGGGGAAAGGCTGTATGTTTTATGTTTCTCTCCCATCGGCGAACGGCAGGGCATAATGGGCGAGGGGAGAATTCTGTTTGTCGACGATGAGCCCCAGATACGTCGTGTAATGAGGGCCGCCCTGAGCAGGGCCGGGTATCTCGTCGTTGATGCGGGAAACGCCGGCGAGGCGTTGTTGCGCCTGCGACAGGAAACGCCTCATCTGATTCTGCTCGATCTCAACTTGCCCGATGCGGGGGGTGTCGAGACGTGTCGAACAATTCGTGAAATTTCAGAAGTCCCGATCATAGTCCTGTCAGTGAGAAATTCCGAACGGGACAAAGTGCGGGCGCTCGATGCCGGCGCAGACGACTACGTGACCAAGCCGTTCAGCATGGATGAACTCCTGGCAAGGATCCGGGCCGCAATGCGCAGAATCCCCACTTCCCCCAACTGTGGGCCTCGTTCGGTCGTCTGCGGCGACCTCGCAATCGATTTTGAATCACGCAGGGTGATGGTGCGCAACGCCGAGATACACCTCACGCCGAAGGAATTTGATCTGCTGCACTACCTTGTCAGGCATGCAGGCCGGCCGGTGCGTCACCGGCGCCTGCTGCAGGCGGTCTGGGGGCCGGACTACGGACACGAAATCGAATATCTGCGGGTTTTCATCAACCAGCTGCGAAGGAAGATCGAACCGGATGCGGCGGATCCAAGATACATAATCACGGAGCCGTGGGTCGGGTACCGGTTCGAAAAGCAGGAACCACCTTTCGCGAATCGAGAGCCGGAAGAGCGCGAATCCCTTTCGGATCTGTGAGCCGGTTTTCCGGTCTTGTTATGGAGCACTCATGGACAAGCAACATAATCGGGGGAGATGGGCGGCGGCAATCGGCCTGCTGTTTTCGCTCGCGATAGGGATACTGGCTGGATCGTTTGTTACCGCGCGCGCGCTGCACTCGCCCGGCACCATGGCAGTTCCGCTCCGGATCTCGGTTTCGAGCCCGGTCTCGGCCGCTGAGATCTCGTTTGCCTCGGGTTTTTCTCCTGTGGTCGAGCGCGTCGGCCCCGCCGTCGTGAACATTGCCTCTTCAAAGATCGTCTCTTCCCAGCGGGAGAGGAGTCTGTTCTCAGACCCTTTTCAACAGTTCTTTGGAGAAGAGTTCACCCCTCCCTCTGAAAGAAAGGAAAAAAGCCTCGGGTCGGGTGTGATAGTCAGTCCGGACGGCTATATCCTTACGAACAATCACGTCGTCGGAGGGGCGTCAGATATCACCGTTACCCTGGCAAGCAAGCGGGAATACAAGGCGCGCATCGTCGGGACCGATTCGAAGACCGATATTGCGGTCGTGAAAGTTGATGCGAAGGATTTGCCCGTGGTCACGCTGGGGGATTCGTCGAGAGTGCGGGTAGGAGAATTTGCACTGGCTCTCGGCAGTCCTTTCGGGCTGTCGGAAACGGTGACGATGGGAATCATCAGCGCCAAAGGGAGAGTCAACCTTGGTATTGAGGACTACGAGGATTTCATCCAGACCGATACCGCGATAAACCCGGGCAATTCCGGCGGCGCGCTGGTGAATGCAAGGGGCGAGCTGATCGGCATCAATACCGCAATTGTGGCGGGTGGGAGTGGGAACCAGGGCGTCGGGTTCGCGATCCCGATCAATCTGGCCCGTGAAATCATGTCCCAGATCCTCAAACATGGGAAGGTTATACGAGGATATCTGGGAGCGTGGATACAGCCCGTCACTATCGAGATCGCCCGCGCTTTTGATCTTCCCCAGGCGGAGGGGGCGCTTCTCGGCGACGTGGAGGAGGGGAGTCCTGCGGCGAAAAGCGGACTCCGGAGAGGTGATGTGATCGAGGCGATTGAGGGCGAATCCGTGACCGATTCGGCTGCGTTACGTCTGAGGATAGCGATGACCCCGCCGGGAACAAAAGTCAGGCTGAAGGTTCGGCGCGGCAACTCGGTACGTGAAGTCGATGTGGTGCTCACGGAGCTGGAAGCGAAAGAAGAACGCTCGGAGATCCCGCTGGAGATGGAGCGATCCAGGCCGCTGCAGGGTCTTGAAGTTGAAAATCTGACAGTGACGCGCGTCAGGCCGGGGAGCGCGGCTGAAGATGCCGGTTTGCAGAGAGGCGACGTGATTGTCGAGGTAAACCGCAAGCCGGTGTCCGGCGATCGCGATTTCCGGCGCGCCGCGGCGGCAGCCTCCGGCTCGACCCTGCTGCTGGTAAATCGGGAGGGAACCACTCTCTACATCGTTGTCAGTCCGTGAAGCGGGTTTCTGTCAGACCGCGAATTCCTGGCTTACGTAGTTCTCAAAGGCGATATCGAGTGAGAGATTGAGCGCCGGGGCACTGTGGGTAATCCACCCGATCGACAGCAGATCCACTCCCGTCGCGGCAATCGCTTCGGCCGTCTCGGCGGTAACTCCCCCTGAGGCCTCGACGATTGCTCTTCTCCTGGTCATTCTCACCGCTTCTGCTATGGTCTCAACTGACATATTGTCCAGCAGAATTGCGTCGACCTTTTCGCGAAGCGCCGCTTCCAACTGATCGAGAGTATCGACCTCCACTTCGATTTTGACCATATGCCCGATGCGTCTGCGGACGCGCCTGATGGCTTCCGAGACTCCGCCCGCAATCGCGATATGGTTGTCCTTGATCAGGACGGCGTCGTCGAGTCCAAAGCGGTGGTTGAATCCGCCGCCGGCCCGTACGGCAAATTTCTCAAGAGTACGCAGTCCGGGCGTAGTCTTGCGCGTGCAGACGACGCGCGCTCGATGGCGCGAAACCAGCGAGACGATGTCCCGCGTGGCCGTGGCAATTCCAGAAAGGCGAGTGAGAAAGTTCAACGCCGTCCGTTCCGCAGACAGCAGTGGACGGGCAGCGCCATGTACCACTGCGATCGTATCGCCCGGTTCCGCGTCATAACCGTCGTGGAGCAGAATCTCGAATCCGAGCTCAGCGTCCAGGCAATGAAAGGCATAGCGTGCCACATCGATTCCAGCAACGCGACCCGGGGCATGCGCCCTGATGATCGCGGTCGCGGTGTCGTCGAGCGAGACTATAGCGTCGGTTGTCGTGTCGCCTGCTCTCCCGAGGTCTTCAGACAAGGCCTTGCGGACCAGTTCCTCATAGAGCAACGGGTAGAGTGGTGGCAGATCGTGATTATGTTGGTCTTCCTTAATGTGCATATCAGCGGGTGGATTGCTTCCCAAGTGCAAGCATGCGCCGCACACTTTGTCTGGCACGCTCCGCGACAAGGGGATCAATCTCCACTGCATGCTTCATCGACTGCAGCGAATCAAGTACCTTGGGCAAAGTGATCTTCTTCATGTGCGGACAGAGATTACAGGGACGGATAAACTCGATTTGAGGAAATTCCACGGCTACATTGTCGCTCATGGAACACTCGGTGACCATCAGGACGCGCCTTGGACGGCGGCTGCCGACTTCGTTGATCATCCCGGAAGTCGATCCGACGTAGTCCGCTTCGGCCAGCACGTCGGGCGGGCATTCGGGATGTGCCAGAACCATTATGTCCTTGAACTGCTCCCTGTACCCACGCAGGTCGCCGGCAGTGAATTTTTCGTGAACTTCACAATGGCCTTTCCAGAGAATGATCTTCTTGCTGGTCTGGCCGGCAACATAACGTCCCAGGAATTCGTCGGGAATGAATATCACCTGATCCGAATCGAGCGATTCCACCACGCTCACGGCATTGGCCGAAGTGCAGCATATGTCGGATTCGGCCTTCACCTCGGCGGACGTATTGACGTAGGTAACGACGGGGACGCCTGGATACCGTTCCTTGAGCAGCCTGACATCGGCGCCGGTAATCGACGAAGCGAGCGAACAACCCGCCTCGAGGTCGGGAATCAGGACCGTCTTGGACGGATTCAGCAGCTTTGCAGTCTCGGCCATGAAGTGCACGCCGCACAGCACTATCGTCTGAACGTCGGTGCCGGCGGCTTCGCGCGCCAGCGCGAGAGAATCGCCTGTCAGGTCCGCAATCCCATGGAAAATTTCCGGCGTCTGGTAATTGTGGGCAAGGATTATGGCCTTGCGCTCCACTTTGAGTCTCTGAATGGCGGCGACGTAGGGCGCATGAACCGGCCATTCGATTTCCGGGATGACATGGCGGACCTTTTCGTAAATGGCGGCCGTTTCCCTCAGCACTTCAGGTGTCAGTGCCGGAGCCGTATCAGTGGTCGATTTGTCCAACATATCTATTGGCACTGATTGGCACCTCCTCGCCCTCTTTATGCTCATAATGAGTATAAGGGGTTCTAAAAAATTGGCCCGCCCTACGGGCCTCCGGAAAAAGCTAATACTAGGCCCGCGCATAATCGTTTGTCAATTGAGAATTCCACTGCTTCAGTACCAGTAATTGCGGTTCCGGGCACGGTGCATAATCCGCCTGGCGTATGCCTTGGTTTTAGGGAAATCGACAAACGACAGGTAGTACTCATCGGTGGGGCTGCCCGGGAGAGGGTTCTTGAGCGCGATGCGCAGCCAGTTGTCCGATCTGGATTCCCCTGCGTTGTAGCGGAGGAGGGCGTAAAGGACCGGCTGTGGCGAACTCTTATAGCGGTCGAGCGATCTGCGCAGGTACCAGCACCCTATTTCCACATTGAGCTCAGGTTCTTCCAGGCGTGCGGCATCCACTGGAGGGAATCCCTTGTGAACGGAGAAGTCCGTGGCTGCCGCCTTGGTGATCTGCATGAGACCGATTTCGCCCGCCAAGCCTCTGGCGTTCGAGCGAAACCAGCTCTCTTCATAGATAATTGCCTTGACGAGATGGAAGTCGACGCCGTTGCGGGCGGCGGCCTGGCTGATTATGTAGTCATAACGGGACGTGTGGTAGTCGAGCCATTTTCCGGCTGCTGCGATCAGAATAATAATCGCCCCGGCGACAATCCATCTGCGGCGCATTCGAACCTCTAATCAATCGTGATAAAGCCTATCACAAGAATGGACCGGAGACGGTACAGATTCAATCCATGTAACTCAGAGTTTCTCGAGGAGCAAGCGCTTTTTCTCCTGGAACTCCGCTTCTGATATTATTCCGCGGTCTCGCAAAGAAGCCAGTCCTTCGATGAGCTGGGGGATGCCTTGAACGGGGGCGGGAGCGGATGATGAGGTTGTACCTGTGGAGGGGGAATACGCCTGCTTCGCCGACAGAATTGAGTTTCTGAAAGCGATCGGATCCAGGAGGCAGGAGAAGACCGACATGCCCTGCTCGCTTGCAGTCTCCAGCCTCACTTCTCCATACTTGAGCAGCCTTCCGAGATAGCTGTGGCTGCAGTACACGTTATTGACCTTGTCGAGCGCGGCATCAAACGATGACCGCGACAATATTCCTTCCTGGAGAACGACACGGCGGTTTGTCACGATATATTCCCGCCGACGCCATTCAATATATTCCCAGATCAGGTAGAGCAACGGCAAAATCGACAGAGCCGCAATCCATCCTTTCTGCAGATACAGTGCAAGGCCCGTCAGGATTATCAGCACAACCAGATTCACGAGGACGGGCCGGAACAGCACAAGCGGGTGCTGCCGAGTCAGAATGACGAGGTTTTCGCCAGGCAGCAGTTGTTCTTCAAAGGACATCGCGCGCTCCCAGCTGTTCTGCAGACAAGCTACTTGGGCGTGGCTTTCTTCTTGCGCCGATTCTCCCAGTAAGCCTTCATTCTTTCGGATCTACGCTGTCTTTCTTCTTTGCTGAAGCGGGGACGTTTTCTTGTGCGGGAGGTTGCACCTTCAGCCGATGCGGTTGCAGGAGAGGGTTTTGTTCTGGCTGCGGCTGTCCCCCTCAACTCGCTCGTGATTTCGGCAATCTCCTGATCGAGCTGTCTTTTCCTGTTTTCGAGGGATTCAAGCGCCAATTCCAATATTCTACGACGGTCACTCACCATATCAATTCCTTTCAAAACTTATTCGTACATTCTAAAGACAGCAAATAGAACAAGTCAATTCATATTGCTATACTGGATTGTTCGAAAGGTGATTCGATTACAGAAAATCGGGCTAATTGTACGAAAACAAGGGGACGATATATATACAAGTACTTACGGACGCGGACGGCCGATTCGCCTCTGCTTCCACTATGCGCGGGATGTCAGGGTCAGGCGGAGAAGCGCTCGGTAGTATAAACGGGTGAGGGGACCGTCTGGCTGTGGCTCCCGCGCGCCACAGCCGCCATCAAACAGATATATTTATGCTGCTGTTCACCTGCGTCGCCGCTCTGTATTCGAGAAGTATTTGCGGAGCAGAAGCCAGAAGTATGTCGTGCTGGCACCTACCAGGAACATGATGATCACGTTATTTTCCAGACTCGGGGCAAAGAGAGTGTGCCGATAATAGGCGCTGATGGCTCCCATGAGAAAACTCAGGATTGCGAGAAAGGCGGATAATGGCCCGTTGGGAGCCGTGCTGTATTTGATTCTCTCCCAGATCAGACATACAAGGTAGGATGAAGAACTGGCCGCGATAGCCGGCAGCAGCCATGTTTCCAGTGAAAAGATCAATCCATCCTCCTTCCAGGTTCTTCAGTTCTAAGTCTATCACTTTCGTTCAGAGAGGTCACAGTTTACAACCCTCAATTTGTACACTAACCGGGAAACTCTGAACTGCGAACTGGGAACTGGGAACTCCTCCTGCTATAATCACCGATTCTCATTCACCTAGGAGTCAATTTATGCAAGATTTCAAAGCCAGTATGCTTGATTTGGTAATCCAGACATCCACCAACCTCCCGGCGGACGTTCGTGTGGCGATGTCGGACGCAATAAAGAACGAGAGTGCGGGAACTCAGTCCTCATCTGCTCTTGATGTGATAGCGACGAATATTGACATGTCGACCTCCTGCGTCGGCGCCATCTGCCAGGACACCGGCATGCCGACGTTTGAGATCCGGACTCCCGCCGGCGCGAATCAGGTGACGATGCGGAAACAGATCGAGGAAGCTGTCGCCGAGGCGACCAGGCTTGGCAAGTTGAGGCCCAATTCCGTCGATTCGATCACAGGCAAGAACAGCGGCAACAATCTTGGGGCGGGTACACCGGTGCTGCATTTCAGCCAGTGGGAAAACGATGACGAGATAGAGGTCAGGCTGCTGTTGAAGGGTGGTGGATGCGAGAATATGAACATCCAGTACTCGGTTCCTTGCGAGCTTCCGCACCTGGGCCGTGTGGACAGGACGCTGGATGGGGTACGGAAATGCATCCTGCACGCGGTGTGGCAGGCCCAGGGGCAGGGCTGTTCGCCCGGGGCAATCGGAGTATGCATCGGTGGAGACCGCACCGGCGGCTGTGCCTGTGCAAAGGAGCAGCTCTTCCGGTCCCTTGACGACAGCAACCCGGATCCGAAGCTCGCGGAACTGGAGAAGTACATCATGACCGCTGCGAACACCCTGAGAGTGGGAACCATGGGGTTTGGCGGCGATGTGACCCTGATCGGCTGCAAGATCGGTGCACTCAACCGGCTCCCCGCCAGCTTCTTTGTTTCGGTCGCCTACAATTGCTGGGCGTTCCGCCGTCTCGGGGTGGTCCTCGACGCGCGCACCGGTTCCATCAAGCGCTGGCTCTATCGCGACGCCTCCCAGACCCCGAAGCCGATGTCATCGAGTGAAGGTTTCCGTTTGACCGGGAAAGAAATAGTGCTGAAGACCCCGATTTCTGAAGCCGACGCGAGAAAACTCAAAGTCGGAGATATAGTTCTGCTGAACGGCGAGATGTACACGGGGCGTGATGCGGTCCATGCACACCTTATCAAGAATCCTGCTCCTGTCGATCTGCAGGGCTCGGTCATCTATCACTGCGGTCCGGTTGTTCTGAAGGAAAACGACGGCTGGAAGATGGTTGCCGCCGGCCCGACCACGTCAATTCGGGAAGAACCATATCAGGCCGACATCATCAAGCGTTTCGGTTTGAGGGCGGTCATCGGCAAAGGCGGTATGGGTGACAGGACTCTCGCCGGCCTCAAGGATTTCGGTGCGGTATACCTGCAGGCGATCGGAGGCGCCGCCCAGTATTACGCACGCTGCATAAAGAACGTGAAAAACGTCTATTTTCAGGAATTCGGGATTCCGGAAGCTCTGTGGAACATCGAAGTGGAGAATTTCCCGGCAATCGTCACGATGGATTCGCACGGCAAATCGCTGCATGCCGACGTGCAGGAAGCTTCCGGCGCCATTCTGTCGAAGCTTGCCGATCCCGTTTTCTAATCGCGGATTAACGGAGATTGCACAGGTCCGCTTCGGGTCTCTGCAATCTCCGACTCTACAGTATATCTTTCCCCAGCGCGGACAGAATCAATTCACATCCCAGTATCGCAGTCGAGTTCCGGTGGTCGAGTATCGGGTTCACCTCGACTACGTCCAGGGCGATAAGCCTCTTTGTCTCCGCGACCATTTCCATGACAAGGTGCGCCTCGCGGTATGAGAGCCCTCCCTGTACCGGAGTACCAACGCCGGGAGAAACCGCTGGATCCACGCCGTCCATGTCAAAGGATACGTGCAGAGCCGCATCCCCTCCGCATATCAGGCCCAGTGCTTTCTCCATCACTGCGGCCAGTCCATGGCGGTCAATATCCTTCATCGTGAATGCATGGACGCCCGACTGCCTCACGATTTCTTTCTCACGCTCATCGAGATTGCGCAGGCCCACGACAGCGCACCTGTTGTAATCGACCTTGGGGCTGAAGCCGCCTATGTCGACCAGTTCCGCCGGCCCCTTTCCCAACACGCACGCCAGCGGCATGCCGTGAACGTTTCCGCTCAGGGTGGTTTCAGGGGTATTCATATCAGCATGTGCATCCACCCACAAAAGTGCGAGGGACTGCTTTTGACTGCGTATGGCGTTCGCACTGCCGCCGATCGATCCGGCAGCCAGGCTGTGGTCGCCGCCAAGGCTTAGGGCTATGTGTCCCGAGAGGACGCTCTCGCTTACTCTTTCGAAAAGAGTGCGGCACACGACGCCGATCTCTCGTGCATACCGCGCCTGCCGGTCTTCCAACCCAATGGTTTCAGGAATCGGCACCGGAACATTTCCGTGGTCGTTAACGACGTAGCCCAGCGAAGCGATGCGCTGACCGAGATTCGCGATGCGGAAGGCGGACGGTCCCATGTCGACGCCCCGACGCCCTGCCCCAAGATCAAGCGGTATTCCTGTGATATCCACAACCTTCATGCGGGTACGCTACTCCTGCGCCTTTCCGGTCATAGGAACAAATCGGACCGGAATGGACGAGCGTCGTGTGACGCCGGATTTTTCCTTATCCACCACCACCAGTTCCTGGTTTATGCCTCCCACGGGAATAACGAGGCGGCCTCCGTCTGTGAGCTGATCGATCAGCGGCTTCGGTATGTCTTCCGGGGCCGCGGTGACTATGATCTTGTCAAAAGGGGCATGTTCAGGCCATCCGGCATAGCCGTCCCCGACCCGGAATCGTATGTTGGTATAGCCGAGCTTCCCGAGAATTTCCGAGGCCTCCCGCTGCAGCTCCGGAATGATTTCGATCGTAAAGACTTCTGCCGCAATTTCGGCCAGAACCGCCGCCTGGTAGCCCGATCCTGTTCCGACTTCGAGAACCCGATCGCCTGCGCGCAATTCAAGCAGCTCGGTCATGTGGGCGACGATGTAAGGTTGCGAAATGGTCTGTCCCTGTCTGATCGGGAGTGCCCCGTCCTGGTAAGCCAGCTCTGTGAACTCCGGCGTCACGAATTCATGCCGTGGAACCTTCAGCATCGCCGCCAGTACGCGTTCATCTTTGATGTCGCGCGCTCTGAGCTGTTCGTTGACCATTTTTTCCCGCTGACGTGCGAAATCTTCCGTGTCGAAGGTTCGCTGCGTTGCGGGGAGATGATTGTTCATGGAGCACCCCCCATGCACCAGAAGGATGAGAAGAAGAATAGGAAAGACCTTCAGCCTGGCATTATTCATCTTGCGTCCCTGGACTATTATAGAAGTGTACTTCTACAGAAGTGTACTTCTCTTCAGCTCCCGGACGCAATCCCGTCGGGCATCAGCGCCTCAGGCGCTGATCATGGTGTTGATCATCTGTTCTTTCTGCTGCCACAGCGCATGGGTGAGGCCCACCTTGTACTCGTGCGGATTGTTCAGACGCTTGTGCGTCCGGTGCAGATGAGCAAGCTGGTCCTTGCGGTGATCTCTGATCTGTTCGAGAGACGGGAACTCATAGACGACCTCTCCCGCTTTGACGATCTGTCGCAGAAGTTCCACCCGCTCTCCCGTATTGAGCTTCTTGCGGCGCAGAGGATTATTGGGATCGACGATGAGGACGCCGTGTCCGGTGACGTCCTCTGAGTTGTCGGCCAAAGCGTCCGCTTCCATCAGATTATCCTGGTCGTAGAATCGAACGATCTTCTTCAACCCGGGATTGGTCATCTTCTCAGGATTGGCGCTAAGTTTGATTTTCGGCCGGCCGTTATGCTCGACCATCTTGTAGACCCCGCCCAGAGCTGATCCTCCTTCTCCGGCTCCTGTGACAAGATTCGTGCCGACGCCCCAGATGTCGACCTTGCCTCCCTGAACGAGAATGTCCGAGATGATGTATTCATCAAGTTCATTGGAGGCGACGATTTTCACGTAATTCATTCCCGCCTGATCGAGCATGAGACGGGCCCTGCGGCTCAAGAACGCCAGATCGCCGCTGTCGATCCTGATGCCGAGCAGCCTGTGGCCGTTTTGTTCAAGTTCTTTTGCTACCAGGATCGCGTTCGGCACGCCGCTCTTCAATGTATCGTAAGTATCGACCAGCAGAATGCAGTCATCAGGGAACGAGCAGGCGTAGGCACGGAAGGCTTCGAGTTCCGACCCGAATGCCTGCACCCAGCTATGAGCGTGGGTGCCCTTCGCGGGAACCCCGTGAAGAGCGGATCCAAGGACGTTTGAGGTGCCGTCGGCTCCGCCGATAAATGCTGCGCGGCAGGCGCTTATCGCCCCGTTCGGGCCCTGGGCGCGGCGGAGTCCGAACTCGATGATTACGCCGTGATTCGCGGCTTCCCATATCCTCGCGGCTTTGGTCGCAACCAGGGTCTGGAAATTGATGTGGAACAGAAGCATCGTTTCAACCATCTGGCACTCGATGAGGTTTCCGCTCACCTGCAGCAGCGGCTCGTTGGGAAAGACCACGGTCCCTTCCGGAATCGCCATGATATCTCCCGAGAAACGAAACGAAGCAAGGTAGTTCAGGAAATCGTCTGAGAAGAGCTTTCCTCGGGTGGCGGATTTCAGCGAACCGAGGAAAGCGAGATCTTCGGAACTGAATCTCGTGGCTATCACGGCTTCGACCGCATCTTCCAGTCCGGCGACAATGGCATACCCTCCTTTGAAGGGATTGTGCCGGAAATAGAGATCGAAGGTCGCGGTATCGCCGCGCTTCCCCTGCTCGAAATATCCCGATGCCATGGTTAATTCGTAAAAATCCGTCAGCAGAGCATTTCTGTCCACTTCGTCTCCTGTCAGGTCGCTAGTAATTCAGTTTCATCGCAATCGGCATCCGCCGGCCCGTACCAAAGGCCCTGGTCGTGACTTTCAATCCAGTCGGCGCCTGCCGCCGCTTGTATTCGTTGGCATACATCATCCGGACTACTTTCTGAACAACGTCCCTGTCATATCCCTGCTCCACGATCTCATCGACGCTGAGCTGCTGCTCTATGCGCATCGTCAGTATCCCGTCCAGGATATTGTAATCCGGAAGAGTGTCCTGGTCCGTCTGGTCGGGCCGCAATTCTGCAGATGGAGGGCGGCTGATCGTGTAGTCCGGAATTATCTCCCTGTTTCTGTTGATATGGGCCGCCAGCTTCCACACCATGGTCTTCGGGACGTCGGAAATCACGGCAAGTCCAGCCGCCATGTCACCGTAAAGCGTACAGTAGCCGGCACCAAGTTCGGATTTGTTTCCCGTGCCGAGCACAAGATGGCCGAACTTGTTCGATAGCGCCATCAGGATTGTGCCCCGTATTCGCGCCTGGAGGTTCTCCTCGGTCTCGTCCTTGGGACGGCCTGCAAAAACCTCCGCGAGTGATTCCTCGAAGGCATGAAATACCGATTCTATCGGAATGGCCTGGAACCTGATTCCCAGATTGGCGGCGAGGGCACGGGCGTCTTCGAAGCTTTTTGGTGCGGAGTACATGGAGGGCATCGAAACGCCCAGCACATTCTGCGGACCGAAGGCCTCGGCCGCGATGCATGCAACGACGGCGGAATCGATCCCGCCGCTGAGTCCGAGCACGGCAGATGTGAAGCCGCACTTTCGTGCATAGTCCCGCGTTCCCATCACCAGGGCTTCACGCAGAGTCTCCAGGCTCTCCTGTTCGTGGTAGCCAAGGTCGTCGTCCGAATCGGTATCGACCAGCAGCAGATCTTCCGCAAAACTCTTTCCCCGGGCAATGACATTGC
>Ga0123335_1001326_pt1 | contig 40521 bp, 38 predicted proteins | sample BiotimSIPDNA_2_FD_89707 | JGI IMG/M metagenome (GOLD analysis project Ga0123335, IMG submission 89707) | Anaerobic biogas reactor microbial communites from Washington, USA - Biogas_R2 time_0 SIP DNA | ecosystem: Engineered > Bioreactor > Anaerobic > Unclassified | place: Washington, USA...
CCGACCTGTCCGACCTGTCCGACCTGTCCGACCTGTCCGACCTGTCCGACCTGTCCGACCTGTCCGACCTGTCCGACATGGAAGTACGAGCACCCCGGGTGCCCATACCTAGCTTTGCCGATTGACGGGTGTCATGGCTTCAACTGCTTTTTTTAGGGTAAAGCCACCAGATTTCAAGGATGTGTGCTATTCGCATTTTTTGAAAACCCATGACCTCAAAAATTTTACGAATAAATAGTAGATTTTGCTACATGATTGTAGTGCCTTGTAAAGGCGCTACGGAAGGCTGATGCATTTCAATTCATCAACATGGCGAACGGAATGCTGAATTATGCCCTGCCCGCCATAGCACAACGGACAGAGGTGGATGAATTTTTTCCTTGGTTTCGTGTTGGTTTTGGACAAAAAAAGCCCCGCGTCCCAAAAGCGGAACGCGGGGCAAATCAGCAGCGTTTGCTATCAGTACTTGATTTCGATCCTGGAATTCTTGTCGATCGATTCTTGTTCAGCCATAATGATCTTGAACGAATCATATACGGAGTCGAAATCCTGGTACTTGTCAGGCTTGACTCCATTCTTGACGCAATCGATGAAGTACTTGATTGCCTGATGCCATCCAGTTGGGAGTCCCTGGTCGTCGATTTCCGGTGTTTCAACGGTTCCGTCAGTCCAATAGATCTTGTAGTCTTCCGGCGACAGTTTGAGGGTTGCCTTTTCGCACCAGATTTGGAAGGTCATTTCAAAGGGTGTGTTGACGGCCGCGCCCCATGTGCCTTCTGCGGAGACCAGGACATCGTCGTCAAAGTGATAGGTTGTAATCACATGGTCAACGGCGTCTTTGGAAACGAAGCCGGTCAGGCCAACGGACGTGACGGCCTTCGGACGGCCGAAGAAATATCTGATGGCATCCGAGTCATGGAGGTGCATATCCAAGAGCGCGCCACCAGACAATTCATCGGTCATGTACCAATTTTGCCAGTTGTTTCCATCGACGTTGGGGCTGATTCGATGGAAGTTCGCCGCCCTCATTTTCCCGTACTTTCCTGCGGTCAAGCCTTCGTAGGCATGCCGGTAGGCGGGCCATGCCCGGACGCACATGCCCACGTTGAAAAACTTGTCCGAAGCCTTGACGGCCGCGGCGATTTCCTTGGCCTGGGCCAGATTCCGGCAAAGCGGCTTTTCGGAATAGACATGCTTTCCTGCTGCCAATGCCGCCAGGATCAGATCCTTGTGCCAAGGCGTGGGAACGCAAATGTCAACCACGTCAATCTCTGGATTCTTGATCAGCTCAAAACCCGTCTCGTACTTCTTGATGTTTGTGAAATCCAGAGGGATCGAATTGTCATCGTTTCCGATGTTCCCCTTCACCGCCGAAATATTACCCGTAAGCTTGACGGGATCGACGTCTGCAACGGCGATAACTTGTGCATTTGGAACGCAATCGCGGTAAATCCTGAAATGCGTCGTTCCCATAAATCCCAAACCAATGATTCCGATTTTGACCTTGGACATTGCTGTTGCTCCTTTTTTTTGGTTTCTACTAACGATTTGCTTCTGGCCTATGTCGATGATAGTTGTATTATAAAAATCCGGCTTGGATTTTCAAGCAATCCCTTTATTCACTCGTCTTTTTTTGCCACCTGTTGCTTCAATTGACCGCAAGCGGCTTGGATCCCCTTTCCCTTTCTCATTCTCAGCGTCGCCTGGACGGCTCGCTTTTCCAATGAGCCCAGGAGTTTCTCGCATTTTTCCGGTGGTGGCGGTGCGAACATGGGGTTATCTGAGTTGCATGGAATCAGATTGACTTTTGCGTGGCAATCGTGTGCCAAATCCGCCAATTGTTGCGCGTGTTCATTCGAGGCATTGAGATTATCGACGAGGACATATTCAAGCGTCGCCATTCGCCCTGTTCTTTCGCGATAGTCATTGATGGCCTCCTTGATATCATCCAGCTTTGCGCGATGTGGAGGCGGGATGATCTTGGCTCTCAATTCGTCATTTGCGGCATGGATTGAAACTGCGAGGTTCCACGGTTTTCCCTGGTCGGCGAGTAGTCGGATGCCCTTTGGGATTCCGCTTGTGGAGACGGTCACATGCCGCGCTCCCAATCCAAGCCCGTCCGGAGACGTGATTTGGTTCAATGCCTCCACGAGATTCTTGAAATTATGCAAAGGTTCCCCCATTCCCATGACGACCACATTGGTCACGAGTTCGCCGATTTCCTTGCTTGCCAAGACGACTTGATCGACGATTTCAGCAGGCGTCAGATTTCTTTTGAAGCCTTGTTTTCCCGTTGCGCAGAAGACGCAATGAACCTTGCATCCCACCTGGGTGCTGATGCAGACGGTATTGCGCTTTGGCGCCCGAATCAACACGGTTTCAATCGTATTGCCATCCCTCAGCTGCGAGAGCCACTTGACGGTCTTGTCGTCGTCTTCCTGACGTGAAACCACCTCCAGTGAAAAGGGCAGGAATTCCGTGCTCAACTCTTCCCGGAGGACCTTGGGCAAATTCTTCATTTCATCATAGGATGTTGCAAATTTCCCATAGATCCATTCATAGATTTGCTTTTGCCTGAATGCAGGTTGGCCTTGCTTGTCAAGCCAATCCGCCAATGTCCTATAATCCAGTTCCTTGAGATGAATCATCTTGTGTCCTTCAGTGGCTATTTGACAGTTCCCCGATAGACGAGAAGCTGCTTGGGTACGTATTCCGGATCGTCCTTGAACATTGAACGCCTCACAAATTTGATAAAGGGAATCGAATCAGATTTGATGACCTCGACTTTTCGCTTCATGGACATGTCAACAGGATTCGAGACAGGAGTCCATTGCCGAGTTGGCACCGCAGGAACCCGCGAACTCAAGACGTATACCGGATCCTTCGTTCCAGGCAAGTCCACAAGTGGATTGTTAACACGAACAACACGCTTGCCAAGATAGAACGTCTCGACCAAGCACAGGAAATTGAAATCCTTGTTGGGCAGGTAGTAAATCTCGCTGGCATTGTCCTCGCGCATCTTCTTTTGCAGCGAATTCACCACGCCGATTCTCGCTTCGGATGAGACATCCGGGGACGTGTACTTCGTCAATTCCAGTCCTGCCAATCGCCTGTCCGAATGAGTCCAGCAATCCCAGCTGTGAATCGTGCAAATGCAAATGACCCTGACCCCGCAAATGCACCAGAGTATGCTGCTCCGAAACGTTATTTTGCTCGCTTTCCGCAAAACAACGAACCAGACCGCATAAATCGTCAACGTCAAGAACAAGCACATGCCCGCACAATGACCCACCCACCTGTATGGAGAAAGCTCAACCTCAATCTCAACAATGCCGGTCGCTATCGTCAACCACACTATCAATGCCAATGAACCAATTATGCAAATCGACCAGGCGACAACACGCATGATCCGATTCAAGATGTGTTGGTATCGACGAAGCACAATCTCAAAATGAACCCCGATTAAAATCGCTACAGGACCGAGAACGGGAAGCAATTGCAATGCCTTCGTCCCGGGAAACAGCCATAGCACAATGACAATGGACCAGACTATCGTACGAAATAGCAAACATGCAGGCTGATTGCGCTCAAATTGACGCAACGCGATGCAAAACGGCGACCATATCATTAAACTCCATGCACCTAAATACAATATCCCCTTCCAAGGAAATAGGATCAAATGGGTAAGGTAATTCTCCGGATGAGAACGTGGCACGAAACCCGACTCAACACTCCATGACAAAAAAGGCTGGTCAGGAGTGATGAAAAGCCAAATGCATATCACCAATGCCAAAATCAAGGACGACAATAAATGAGGAGGCATCTGCATCCGACGCAACGACGTCAAGGGACGACGCATGAAGACCATCGGAACATAAAACCAAAACAGCGCCTTGCCACCTACGGACAATATCGCCAAAAATACAAGAAAATGAGCCACCCCCCAGGCTAATCCCCAACGCTTCTGCTCAAATCCAAAGTGAAACCATGAATACCAGGCAGCACATAAGAAAAACGACATCACAAACTCGGATTGAGCACGGCTTCCAGCGGTGAAACTCGCCACGCTTGTCAATACGACAGCAGCGCTGATCCAACCGGCAAAGGCACTCTGCATGCGACGGGCGATCAATCCGCACAATAACGCCAAGCCCCATACCGCCAGAGCAGACGGCAAGCGCAACGAGAAAACAGTTGGCGCCTGAAAACCAGAACAAATCACCACTAGCCAGGGATACATCGGGAATGCCTTGATCGGATGACCATAGACATGCGTCTTCAGATACTGGCCGGTCGCTACCATGTCACGAGCCATCGCAGCATTCAGCGCCTCGTCGCTCGCACGCAATTCGGGCAACGTCAAGGCACTCAAATAGAGAACTATTGCCATGAATACAAGCAATAGCACACTGCGCCTGGATGGTTGACGTTCTATGTAAAGCATTAACCCGCCGCCTGTCGTTCGTTCCCTTTCTTTAGGTAAACTACTAAAATATTGGTTTTTCCAGCAAATGCAATATTTCACCCGCGACCCAAAACAAGAATTTTCCGAAGCGACCAAGCAGTCATCACTGCTGCGGCACTCTCGCCCTCTATTTTCACATGGTGCAAATCAAGTACGAGCACCCCGGGTGCTCGTACTTAAGGCGGTCTTGTTATGAAGTGGTGGAAATGTGGGTGTTACTCTTGGTCGCTTGGCTTTATTCCGTCGGCATATAGGCGATGCAATGAATTTCGATGCAGGCCAAGTTTTGCGGCGGCGGCCGATTGGTTTCCGTTGGATTCATCCAGGGCGCGCTTGATCAGTTTTTTCTGGAGAAGCTCAACGGCTTCCTTGAGGCAATCCCCTCCCAGTTCCAGCTGATCCACGAATTGCTGGAGCGGATCGATCGTGCTCAAAGGCGATTTCAGGTTTGGCAGGCAATCCACGGTAATGGTGTTGGATTTTGCCTCCTGGGCGGCTTGGATGATCACGCTTCGCAATTCCCTGACATTTCCCGGCCAAGTGTAATTTTCCAGGAACTTGACGGCACTGTCGTCCAGCGCCAGCTTGTAGTTGTCCTGCTGGAGGAAGTATGCCGCCAGTTCGGGGATGTCCTTGACGTGCTCCCGCAACGAAGGGGTGACGACATTTAGGACGGAAATCCTGTAGAAAAGATCGGCCCTGAAGGTTTTCATTTGGATTGCCTCCTTCAGGTTTTTGTTGGTTGCCGCCACGATTCTCACATTGACGGAAGCTTGTTCGGTATCTCCCAGGCGTTCCACGGTTTTTTGATCGAGGAACCTAAGGAGCCTCGTTTGGGCCGCAAGCGAGAGTTCGCCGATTTCATCGAGGAAGAGAGTACCGTCATCGGCAGCCTGGCACCAACCGATTCTGTCTTCTAATGCCCCGGTAAAAGCGCCCTTCCGATGTCCGAAAAGCTGGCTTTCCATCAAAGCTTCAGGAATCGCGCCGCAATTGACGGCAATAAACGGCCCCTTTGCCCTCGAGCTTCGAGCATGGATCATCCGCGCCGCCAATTCCTTGCCCGTGCCAGTTTCGCCGCAAATCAGGACAGGATCGTCCAATTGAGCGTACTTGATTAGCTTCTTGAACAAGTCCTGCATCGCATTCGAAGAGCCGATGAAACCATCCTCGGGCTTGGCTTGGCGAGATTCGGCAGCACTGCCATGGCTGGCAAAGGATTGCGAGACCAACTTCTCGGCCAACTGCATATCCAAGGGCTTGGTCAGGTAATCCGACGCTCCTGCCGACATCGCCTTGGAAATGATTTCCAGGGAGCCGTATGCAGTCATGACAATCACGGGGCGCCCTGGATTGACCTGAAGGAGCCTGGGAAGCAGATCCAATCCATCGGCATCGCCCAGCTTGACGTCAAGGAAGGTCAATCCCGGCTTGACATCGGAAGCGATGGCAAGTGCCTGGTCAACCGTTCCAACGGCGTGAACCACATATCCGCGACGCTCGAAGAATTTCCTGAACGCGAGGCAGATAGAGGCTTCATCGTCGACCACTAGGATTTGATTGCCCTTGATTGTCATCGTGTAAGAATCAGTGTTGACTTAGTTTTTGCGTTGTGTTGCGTTACGGATTGGTCAGGCCAGGTGACGATCACCTGGACATCGCCTTGATAGCTGCCCAATCCAAATGTGAACACGGGATCGCTTTGTTGTCCGAAAGACGAGGAACCTGCGGAATTGATCGCGGTTTGGGTCAGTTGATTCGCCTTGACGGCAATGATTGCTCCGATTGCGGTTCCTTTCTTGGAGGAATTGAGCTTGACCTTGATCCAATTCCGGGCATTGATCACATCGTTTCCCAGGTTTTTATACAAGTCGAGCTTGGGTGTTCCATTGAGTTCATCGCGTCCTGCGGCGACAAGGTCAATCAATCCGTCATTATCCAGGTCTGCCCAAGCCGCGGTATAGGAATCGAGCTTATGGATTCCGGCTTCGCTAGCCACGTCTGAAAAGAGCGTTCCTTCATGGTTGACGAAAAGCTTGGCTTTTGCGTAAATCAGATTGTAGATTTGCGGCACATAGGCATCAGGATAGCCATCCAGATTGGGGTCTGCCACGGCAACCCCAGACCAAAGCTCGTCTCCACGGTATATTCCGCGCCCACCGATGGGTTCCAAGGGGATTCCCAAATCCTTTCGCCAATCTGTGAAAAATCCATTCTTGTTATGGAAGATCGCCGAATCGTCGCAATGGTATCCCCGGACATCGAAACCAAGCTTATTCTTGGTTGTTACTCCCACGTACTTATGGACCAGGTTCGAGACCCAGAGGTCCAATTGCCCGTCGCCGTCCAAGTCAAAAAATGCGGCTCCGATGCTGTGTCCGAATCGATATCCGTAGTATTTCGCGGTATTCCTGTCATAGAACATTTTTGTGTTGTATCGTCCGCGGACGCCCCGCTGCCGCGCTTCGTCAAAAAAACTCCCATTCTTTCGATTGATCCAGAGGAAATTGGGTTGCAATCTGTAGTTTGCGACGAAGATATCCTGGTAGCCGTCCTGGTTCACGTCATGGATCAGGATTGAACGGGCATAAGTCGCCTTGTTGATCCGCGCTGTTTTGGCGCATTCCCGGAATGCGAGCCCCTGGTCATTGAGCCAGAGTTGCAATGGGTAGTATTCTGGATTGCCATCGTTCCAGTCTTCTGTCATTCCGATGACAAGATCCGGAAATCCATTGTTGTCCAGATCGCCCGCCGCCAAGGTCAAGGCCTTGCGATGAGGCGCGAATCCGACGAGCTTGGCGATATCCGTAAAGGTGAGGTCGCCATTGTTCCTGTAGATATGTCCGCGGGTCGTGACGATATCCGTCCAGCCATCGTTGTCGATATCCACGGCCAATGCAGGTCCATGTGACTTGATTCCCGCCTGCTCAGTGATGTCCTTGAGCATGATTTGACCATCAGCTGATTGGTTGAGGAAGAGGCGACTTCCTGCAATCAGGAGGTCTGGCAAGCCGTCGTTGTTGACATCCAGGACATTGACGTAGTTTGCGTTGAGGCCTTTAGGCAGGACGTTATCCAATCGCTTGAAAACCGGCACCTGGGGGCGTTCCTTTGGTAGCGAAGCGGGTTTTCGATCCTGGGTCTGGTTGGTTGTGGATGCGCACCCACCCCACAGAAAAGCCAATAGCAAAATGAAAATCAGACGTGGCATAGTTCCTGGAAAAAAGAAATGGATGAAAACGATTTGAACAATTTTTATCATAGCCTAAAACCTTGAAATAACAAGATGAACGCACTTGTTTTTACTGTCCAAAACAATATGGTAGTTTTTTGCCATCAAGCACGATTTCAGCAGCGGCAAAAGAACAATGCTGGAGGACAAAGGAGACGAGACGAAATGACAAGCAAACTGATCAAGGCATTGATATTGACGACCGTATTGTGCTACGGACAGAAGAATTGGCTCGAGAACCCAAGCCTGAAAGCGCAGCCCGATGGCTCAATTCCAGGCTGGACCGCCTATCGCGGCACGAGTGGCGCACCCATGCACGTGGACTACGAAAACAAAATATCCGGAAAAAACTCCGTCTGGGGAGAATACTACAAGGGAAAAGTCCCGGAAGGAAGAGAGGCAGGGCTGAAAACACCCGCCCAATTTGATGTGTTGACCGAAAACTACTTCCCGTTCGGGATCATGCAAGATGTCACATTCGAAAAGCCTACCATGGAAGCAGTCACGTTTGGAGGATGGAGCAAAGCGGAAAACGTCAAGTCCATACGCCAGTACTGCATCTATTTGGATGTGGAATACGACGACGGCACCTTCGATTGGGGAAGACAAGCCAACTGGGCAGCTGGAACACACGAGTGGCAACACGCCCTGGGACTTTTCTGGCCTAAAAAACCAGTCAAGAAAATTAGCTTCTTCGCCTTTATCAGGCACGATGCCGAAGGCAAAGCATGGTTTGACGACATGGAGCTCTTCAGGGAACCACCAGATGTCCATGTGACTGGATTCTCAACAAATACACTTGCGCCACTCCATATGGACGGCATGCAACTCCAGTGGGGATTCTTTAAAAATGGAATCTCCTGCACAGCTAAACTCCTCGATGAAAAGCAAAACATCATCGCAGAAGAATCCTGGAACTCAAGAACCATCAAATGGAACGTGCCTAACGCAAAAGGAGCTAAAATATGCTCGATTACCGCCAGCGACGGAAAAGTCGAACGGACATTCCAGCATGAAATCTCATTCCGTTTCGATCCGCCAGTCAATCCCGTCAAATCTGGTTATCGGATTTGGATCGAGGACTCGATGGTGAACGTAAGCCCGCTGACCTACCCCACCCAAGATGCAAAATCCACCATCGACGTTGAATTGGCCCGTGGCGAACGCGAGAGCGCACAGTTGCTTGTGACCGCCTCGAACCAAGCCGCCCTGGAACGGGTCAATGTCACGATATCTCCTTTGCGCCATGCATCGGACAAGGAGTTGTCAGGTCTTGCCAAGTGGGAACGGGTCGCCTACTTGACTCGCGTTGAACCTTACGCACGGCATCCCGACGGCATCCAGGAAGGCCAGATCTGGCTACCGGATCCGCTGCTCCCACCACGGGAATTCACCGTCCCGAAAAATGCGACCCAAGGAGTTTGGCTCACGTTCTTCGCCGATAGAAACGCGACTCTTGGAGACTACACCGGGGAAGTCGTCGTCACGATTGACGGCAAAACACAATCCGTCCCAATCAAGCTCACCGTGTTCGATTTCGCACTCCCGGAAACCTTCAGCTACCCGACTGCCTTCAGCATCATGGATGGATGGCTTTTCAATGCTTACCCCGATGGCGACAAGAACGCACGCCGAAGGCAAGCATGGGACGTGATGCTAGACCATCGGCTCAACCCGGACGATATCTCGCGAACCGAGCCACCGCGAATCGAAGACCTCCTCCATGCGCAAAAACGCGGAATGAACAGGTTCAATGTCCTCAACATGGTCCCGAAACCGAAAGGCAACCCACTCTGGGTATGCTGGTCCCCAGTCAAAGACTATACCCCGGAACTCTTCCAGGAATTCAAAACCAGGCTTGACCCATACGTCCAGCAACTCAGAAAACATAACCTCACACAATACGCCTATGTCTATGGATTCGATGAACGATCAGACGAATTCTATCCGACAATCGCAAAAGTCCACCAATTCATCAAGGAAAACTACCCCGATATCGCCTTCTTCACAACATCGAAAATGTACGGCTCGCTCAAAAAAGACCCAACAAGAACCGATTGCTATGCCAATGACTGGTACTGCCCGTTGACGACGAACTACAACGACGAACTTTCAGAAACACTGCGAAAAAAAGGACATCAGGTCTGGTGGTACACGTGCGGAGCACCATGGTACCCCGACATCAATTTCGCCAGCGTAGAATATCCTTTCATCGAAGCACGATTGATCGCTTGGCTCGGATACCAGCACAAAGTCGATGGATTCCTCTTCTGGCATGTCAATCTCTGGAAGGGACCGTACAGATTCGATGAAACAACATGCTACCAACCCGATTTCCAATGGTCAAATATTACAGGAACAATCGGTGATGGACAATTCCTCTACCCGGGAATCGACGGCGTACTCCCTTCCATTCGACTCGCAAACCTCAGGGATGGAAGCGAAGACTACGACTACCTAACCCTGCTTGGCGAATCCGCAAGATCGCTCTGCGACCAGCTCGCACAACCAGGCTCGGTCAGAAACTTTACAAGAGACCACCGGAAACTAAGGCAACTCAGACGTGACATGGCACAAAAACTCACACAAAAATAGCTACGCGCCTTGAGTACAGGCACCCCGGGTGCTCGTACCTAAAAGTCGTTATCGCTTACAACAACTTTTTTACTTGACATCCCGTTGTATAAATGTTAAAGGAACCATGGCAAAGGAGCCTGTGTCGATGAAAACAAGAACATTACGGCAAATACTGAGTAGGCAAAAGATGCATCTGCTGCTGCCGATGCTTTTCTTATGCCTGCTTTGCGGCTGCCGTTCCACTGACTCTTTCAACCTAGTCGATGAACCCCATGACTTTTCCGACCTAGTCGATGAATCGGAAACAACAGCTGATGGCGCTTTAATCAGAAGAAAGTACAAGGGAAAAGTCATGTACTTCACTGAAAAATTACTTTCCGAAGACAAGTCGATATGTGTTACAAGCATTTATTGCGGTTATGGAACTGAACCGCACATGGTCAGGGCTAGAATCTATTCAGAACGGAAAAAAGTGGAATACAAATTTGGCGACCATCAATACTTCGAGGATGAGTATGTTAGTTTTAGGCAGGAATGCATCACCACGGCCAATGCAATGGTTCTTATGTTGGAAACCAGGGATGAGAATGGGGAATTGGTCAAGGCGGGATACATAAGCCAATGGGAATCCGCAGAATACTTTGACAAATTTTGCAAGGAAAATAGACTTGGAAACCGTTAAAAAATCACCGATTTCGTACTCAAAATGCACGTGACATGCCTCTTTTTGGCGGGGTTATGGGACTGGGACTGAGACCAGTGTGACCAATGAGACAAATGTGACCCATGGGTCTGGAAGATGGGACAATGGCGTTTTGTGGGTGCGGAGGTTCTGGGACAGGGCGGACGGGGGGGCGGACGCGTCATTCATAATTCATAATTCAGCATTCAGCATTCTAGGTCTGGGACATTGGCGTTGGAACTGAGGGCGAAAGATTTTTCGCCCCTACATCAAAACCGGCGGAGATGAAGTCCTTACCGCCGGTTTTTGCATCAATAATTCATCTTTATGTTCATCGATTGCACATTGGCGGTCACGGGTCTGCTATGGGAATCGAATTTTGGATTTCCCGTCATTTCCCGTGTCACTCCCATGAAGAGTTCGCTTTTCATGCCCTGGATTTGGATCGAGCCATCCTCGGTCAGTGTAATGATGGCGTGGATTGGGTCGTTGTACATCACGGTGTTGCAAGCGAGCTTCCAGCGATCCAGGACTTCGCGCGGATAGCATTCGTGCTTGTTATTGACCCATTCGTAGTTTGCCGAGTTCAGTTCGAAATAGACCACGTCATCCAAAATGCGAATGAAGTCCCTGTGATAATGTCCATTGATGCACATGCGGACCTTGCCGGGACATTTTGCGTTTGCGGCATTGATGATCGCCTTCACATCATCCTGGTTTTGGACGCCGTTGTTTTCGCGTTCAAAGCTTTCGTGGCTGAAGAGAATGCAGGGGAACGGCGAATGGTTGATCGTATCCGCAAGCCATTCCAGCTGCTCGGGTGGAACCCAATCCCGCAAGGCGTTGTGCTTGTAGTAGTTGCTGGACGAAAAGTGGATGTACTCACCATCCAATTTGTAGTAGTTGGGATCGACGATGACAAACCGGAATCCGTTCTGGTCAAAGTAGTAGTGCCCCGATTCCATCCTGTAGCATTCCAGGGTGACCTCGTGGGAATTGCCGTCGTCGTCATGATTGCCGATGGTATGGTACGTAGGAATCTTGAAGTCGTTGTAGTGGTTGACGTAGTCGATGCACTTTTGCGGCGTATGCGTGAAGTCGCCGAGGTGGATGATCATATCGACCTGTTCTTGTTCCGCATGATCCAGGATTTGGTCAAGCCAATCCCAGGAATCCCTTGGGAAGACGCCAGGGTAGTAGTGGATATCGGCAAACGCGCAAAACTTGATTGTATTCATGGTCGATTACTTGAAGAGTTCCATCAGCGCATCGGCGAATAGTTTCATGCCGAGTGTATTCGGGTGGTTGATCGCGTTCATCATGAGGCTGGAGTGCGGGATTCCCTGCCTCCAGAGGCGTCCGTACCTCAGGGAAGCGTCAGCCAAGGCGACCTGGTTTTCCTGCGCAAATTTCCGCAGTGCGTGGACATATGGCCTTGGATCCTCATCGATGTTCTTCTCGGAATTGAGTCCCATCCAATCGGGTCTTACGTAATGCGGCGTCAGGATGATCCATTCGGCGCCGATTTCCTTGAAATCCTTGAGGAATCGACCGTACTGGTGATCGACCTTCTCCTGGTTGAAGCCGGAGTCGTTGACAAATTCCGATACGATCAAGTCTGGCTTTTGGCCCAGTACTTTTTCCTGGTAGTTGTATCTGCTTCCTGGGGGTTCTGCCAGATATGAATCCGTGTTTCTGCCGCCCCAGGCTTCTGTGACCAGCTCGATATTGGCACGGGGATAACGGGCCTTGAGCCTGGTGACAAATTGATTTTGCCAGCGATTCTTTTCCCAATCAGGCACAAATGTACCGACCGTCACGCTGTCGCCCCACGCCAGGATCTTGATTGGCTCTCCGCTTTCCAGCTTTTTGATGGTTTTCGGTAAGAGCTTATGCGCGGGATTTGGTCCGCTCAATTCCTTTTCTGGGTATTCGTTTTCCAGGATTGGGAAGAGATTTTCGTCCGTCAGCTTCTTGATATCCCCTTTTAGCCAGATATTTGCGAGTCTTGTATCGCCGTCTTGCAGTTCTGCCTGCTCGGGATTTGCCGGATGGGGGATGCCCAGGCGTACGGCATAGTCGCCTGATTTCGTCAGAACGATGGCGTCAATCCGCAATTTCACGTAGATGTAGTCCGCAAAGAAGGGTTGATTCGGCTGGATTCGACCATCGGGGAGTCGTCCCACCGTCGCCCAATCCGGCGTCAATTGGTAGTCCTTGCCATCTTCGAAGATGACGGCGTCCGCCTTATCCGAGCTTTTGATCACCAGGGTTTCTGGCTTGAGCGCATACCTTGTCGTGCATTCTTGCGCCTTGACTCCTTGCAATGCGGTTCCACGCGTCCAACCGCCGCCGGCAGCTCGGTAATCCGCCATCCGGTCGTAGCGTTCATTCTTCACCGTAAATGGGGAGGGTTGGCTGATGTCAACAACGCCCAACTTGCCCTTGTACTCAACCTGAACTTTCCAGTCGCCAACCAGCGTCAATTTTTCGGGTTGGGCCAGAAGTGCGATTGACGACATCATCATCAGAAGCGACAGTTGTTTCATGGTTGTTTTTCTGCCTGGTTATTTTTGGGGTTTCAGGGCTTCCAGAAGGAATGTGATTTCCTGTTTCAGCTTGTTTCTTGGGACAACTCTGTCAACAAAGCCATGTTCCAAGAGAAATTCTGCCGTTTGGAATCCCGGTGGCAATTCGGATTGTGTTGTATTCTTGATGACCCTAGGTCCTGCGAAGCAGATCATCGCCTGTGGCTCAGCAAGGATAATGTCACCCAATGATGCGAAGCTTGCCGTAACTCCCCCAGTTGTCGGGTTGGTCAGGAGTGCAATGAAGGGGAGTCCTGCCTCGTCATGCCGCATCAATGCCGCCGATGTCTTTGCCATTTGCATCAGGCTCAACGCTCCTTCCTGCATTCTCGCGCCACCACTGGCGGTCACAATTATCAGGGGACGGCGGGTCGAAGTCGCCAATTCAATGATTCGCGTGATCTTTTCACCGACGGCGGATCCCATGCTGGCCCCCATAAACCGGAAATCCATCACCGCAATGCAGATTTCGTGTCCGCCAATCTTTCCAGTGCCGCAAACGACTGCTTCGTCAAGACCAGTCTTGCGACGAGTCTCAACAAGCTTCTGGGCATAACTCTCGTCATTCCCGAAATTCAGGAAGTCCGTTGATCTCAAAGTTGCATCTGTTTCCTGGAATGTACCGAAGTCAACCAACAACGCTATCCGCTGATCAACGATGAGCGGGTGGTGAAATCCACAGTGGGGACAAACCTGGAAATTGCAATCCAATGTCTGCTGCGACAATTCGGCGCTGCAATTCTTGCATTCCACCTTCGTACCCACAGGAATGTCAGAGGTGACGGGTTCCACGGAAAACGAAACTTTCAATTTTTCTTTCTGTTGCATTATTGAGGATCCTCTTGGTTTTAACTTGACTACAAATCACGCGCTATTGTCGCAACGCAAACTGACGATGCGCCGCTGGAAAGCAACTTCTCGGTCGCCGCGGCCAGCGTCGATCCCGTCGTCATGACATCGTCCACAAGCAATATGCGCTTTCCCTTCAGGGAAAATGGACACTTGAAATCTTCTTTTCGAATATTGACCTTTCGTTGTTTAAGATTCATGCTCGCCTGATGCTTCGTTCGACTCCACCTGACCAGGCGGAATTTTCCCACAGGCAACTTCAATTGTTTTCCCATCAATTCCGCGATGATTGCAGCCTGATTGTAGCCACGCTTACAATATCGGAACAGATTCAACGGGACTGGAATAATCATATCGATGTCTTGGCCATTTCCGTACTTTCTCCAGGCTTCAGCCAGATGGGTTGCGAAAAATGGACCGAAGCATGTCTCCTTGCGATACTTGAACTGATGGATCCAATGCCGGATCTTCCCCTCGAAGGGAAAGGCGGATACCGCAAAGGACCAGGGACGCTTGCCTGACATCAACTGGCATTCACGACACTCCTCAAGCATTCCGACATTCGGACCTCCGCATTGCGGACAACGACGCTCAGGCAACGTACCGCAACCCTCCAAGCATGACTCGCATACCTCCTCGCCAACGCCAAGTACAACCTCGCCACAGCTAGGACATAGGCGAGGAGCCAAAAACGACAGCAAGCCCGATGCTATTCCACAAGACATACACTCCTTTTGCTTAAACTATACTCCACGACTCAACAATACTATGCAGTGAGCTTCCAACGCCTCGCCTCGACCCAAGGAATCAAGCTTTTCGTGCGTCTTCGACTTCACGGACACGCATTCAGCCGATATCCCTAACAGCCCTGCAAGAGAACTGACAAGAGCATCGCGATGGGGAGACAATTTCGGCTCCTCTGTCACGATCGTGCAATCTATATTGACCACAGACCAACGGCGAACACGCTCGTCAGACAAAACCCGACCCAGCAAGTCCTTGCTGTCAGCGCCTGCCCAACGAGGATCGCGATCCGAAAACCACATTCCAATGTCACCCAATGACAAGGCGCCCAGGATCGCGTCCGTCACCGCGTGCAGCAACGCATCGCCATCCGAATGCCCCAGCAAGCCATGGGATGACGGAATCCTTATTCCGCCCAGCCAAAGCTCACGCCCCTCCACCAGACGGTGAATATCGTATCCCTGACCAATCCGAAACTCCATCCGAACAAACCCTCAATTCACCGCAATTCTCAAGGCTTGCTTTCAGCAACAGCCGCCACAATCTGGCTTGCAATGTCATGGGCTGCCTGCTTCAATGCCGCCTGCAACGGAACATCACGGTCGTGCATCTGCGGAATATCGCCCTGCCCAATCAGCCGAAGCTCAATGGCAGGAGTCTCAGGACGCGGCTGGATCCCAGCAGTATACCCGCGAAGCACCGCAGTCAACTCAATTCGATTCAAAACACTCTGGTACGCTTCGTCGTCATTATCGCGACTGTACTTGTCTCGTACCTCAGCACGTGCAATCGATACATTGCGGATACTGACAAGTTCAATGTCCAAGTCCAAGCCCGATTGACCTTCCTTCATCCCAAAGCGTATGCCGGGAGATGAAACGACCTGCTCGCGCAAGCTCATGTTCAACATGCGTTGAAGGTCAGGCTCGCGGGTCTTGTTCACGATATGGATGTCATTCAACGCAATGCGACCAGACGGATTGCCCAAATGATAACAACCCGCGCAGGACAACATAACTATGGCAACTATCACTAAATTACGCATCTGAACTTGATTCCACTTGGGTTTGCTCTGTTCTTGCCACAGCCCTATCCTAATTGCCAGCCGCAACATTGCCTGCTTGGCGAACCGTCGGAGCATTGAGACGACTACTTTGAACACCACCTGCGGGACGGGATACCGCTTGAGACAAGCCGGATGACTTCACATTGCCGTTGGATTGCGACTTTCCCTGATCCAGGGCATTGGGCTTGCCTGGCGCTGGCGCCTCATTCGTCGGCTTGTCAAGTCGACTTTTCTTTTCTTGGATTCGCTTCAGCAGGATTTCCTTTTCCTTTTGGACATGGATCAGTCTTTCATTCAATCGCTTGTCATCGTGATTATCCGTCTCTTGTTTTGGCGCGTCTTGTTGTTCGGGCTGGGTTCCCCTGGTTTTAACTTCAGGCTTATTCTCCAGGAGTTTAAGTTCTCGCAATTCTTCTTGCTTACGTTCTTCTTCCTTGCGTTGCTTTTCCAGTTCTTTTTGTTTCTTCCTCTGGATTTCGCGTTGTTTTTTCAGTTCTTTTTCCTGCTCTTTCTGGCGTTGCCTTTCGAGTTTTTTCTGTTGTTTTTCGAATTCTTTTCTTTGTTTTTCCTCTCTTTCCCTGAGTTCTTCCTGAGCTTTTTGGAGCTTTATCCGTTCTTTTTCCTGTTGTTTTTTAGCTTCTTCGAGTTCTGCCCTTCGTTTTTCCTCGGCCTTTTGTTTTTCTTCGGCTTCCTTCTTCAGCTGTTTTTCGCGTTTTTTATTTTCCTCGTCCTTGATTTGCTGTTGCCTTGCCTCTTCCTTCAGTTTTTCCTTTTCGGCTTTTCTGAGTTCCTTTTCGGCTTTTTCCTTAGCTTCAGCGACACGTTTTCGTTCGTCTTCCCGTTCCTTTTCGGCTTTTGCGCTAGCTTTAGCCTCGTCTTTCCGTTTGTCTTCCTGATCCTTTGGCGGTGGCGGAAGCGGCTTCTCGGGCACATCTGCAATTGGACTCTTCATTGCTTCTTCGCGCTCAATTTCCACCAGGTGGCGGTTTTTCTTCAAAAGCTTCTGCGCCTCACGAGACGCCTTGGTGTCAGGATACTTCTTGATGACGTCATACATATATCGACGTGCCGACCTGGGACGCAAGTGCGCCGGCTTCAAGTAGAATTCTCCTTGGGTCAGCAGACGCCTCGCCTCCTCTTCCCCGGCATCGCGCAAAAGCTTCCTCAACTCTTTGTTTTTCTTGTGGTTCGGATCGCTCTCAATAACAATCGTCGCCTCGCGTACAGCAGCACGCAACTTCGAGCCATCGCCGTCACCTTGCAGGCTGATCTTCAATAGCAACAACGCCAAGTCTGCCCGTACATCAAGATTGCGGCTGTCCTGACGCAACAACGCCTGATACACCAATACCGCCTCTTCTAGGCGTCCCACCTCAACCAACAACTCGGCCAAGCGAAGACGATCGCCCAATGTCACCTGAACAGCAGGTGCCTCGCGTATCACCAACTCGTAGATCTTGATGCCTGTTTCCTTGTCGCGAATCCCCAAAAACGTCCCGTCACCATTGACAAACCACTCAGCCAACTTGCGAAGCTGAGCAACCACGTGCTCATAGGGAACGTACAACGGATAGTTCTCAAGGAGAAACGTGTACTCCTCCAAGGCACGATGCCCCTTCTTCGCCTGCATCATGCAATCCGCAGACCTCAACAAATATGCCGCTGAACGAGCGCGGTTCTTCTCGATTTGAGCCATCTTCTTGTAAATTTTCGATGCCTTGACGTAATCCTCGCGTACCATCGCATTCTGAGCATCAACTTTCATCTGGCGCAAACGTTCGAACAACGCAAAACCGGATAGCTCGTCACTGTCGTTGCAGTACGACACAATGTTCAACAGCAACAGGAAACACAAAATACTGCGAAAAAAACTGATATTGGAGGACTTTTTCATGGGCATTCGTTGTTAAGATGATTAGCGTATTTACAAAAGAATGTTAAAATACAATGTCAAGAGGAATTATCCAAATTTTACCAATGATAAAAATCAAGTTTGTAATCTGTTTCAAGTGGGTTTTCAGCATTAGGAGGAACATCGATGAAACATGGGATTATCTGTTCAATGACCCAGGATCGCTTTGGGTATTTCGGGTGGCCGTCGATCGCCAAGCAGGATGACGGGACACTTGTCGTCGCAGCCTCTGGATATCGCAACGAACATGTCTGCCCTTGGGGACGTACCGTCATCTGCAAAAGCCAGGACGAAGGACGGACCTGGACAATCCCGCAAGTGGTCAACAACACCTCGCTTGACGATCGAGATGCAGGTATCATCTCATTGGGTGGACAACGACTCGCCATCACCTGGTTCACATCAAACACATATTACTATTTCAACAGTAAAAAAGACCAGAAAACCGGACGGTGGGCCGATGGATACAAGGAAATGGGTGTCGTGATGGATACCTGGACCGATAGCCAAATCAACAAGGACATCGGCTCGTGGATCCGGGTCAGCCCGGACGGAGAATACTGGGGAGAACCGATGAAGGCGCCAGTCAATACGCCACACGGATTCATCGTGCTCAAAGATGGATCCTGGCTGTACCTGGGAAAAAAATGGGACATTGAAATAGCAGGACTCAAAACGCTGCATAGGCACAACGCCCCGATCCAGGGCGCGATCTCAAAGGACCAAGGAGCAACCTGGGAACTCCTGGGCATGGTTCCCTGTCCCGAAGGAATCATCTACGACCAATGCCACGAACCGCACGTCATCCAGCTCAAGGACGGTTCCCTCCTGGGTTCCGTGCGCGTACACAACAAGTTCTCGGTGATGCTTACACGCTCCTCAGACGGCGGCAAGACCTGGTCCGTGATGGAACCATTCGTCGCCTCGGGCTCCCCGCCGCATTTCCTCAGGCATTCCACCGGCGCAATCATCTGCGTCTATGGATACCGCGAACAACCCTTCGGGCAACGGGCAAAAGTCTCCAAGGACGAAGGACGGACCTGGTCGGACGAAATCATCCTTAGGGACGATGGACCTTCAGGAGACCTGGGATACCCGGCATCTGTCGAACTCGCAAACGGCGATATCATGACAATCTATTACCAACAGGAAAAACCAGGAGCAAAATGCTCGCTCCTTTGGACACGATGGAGCCTATAAAATCATTATGACCAAAACCAAATCGACCCTTCACGAACCAGCACGGGAACTTGAAATCCTAGGAACCTATGACGTCGTCGTCGTCGGAGGCGGCATCGCAGGAGTCGCAGCGGCACTGGCGGCCGCCAGAACAGGCGCAAAAACATGCCTCTTGGAAAAATTCTGCGCCTTGGGCGGGTTGGCGACCATCGGCAACGTGATCATCTATCTTCCCCTGTGCGATGGCCGGGGCCGCCAGGTCTCGGCAGGAATTTGCGAGGAATTGATTCGACTCTCCGTTGACGATGAACCGAACTCGCGGCCGGCACTGCAAATAGGCCCCATCCCGGAATGCTGGTCATCGCCAACGGGTTCCTTGGAAGAACGTACCAAGAACAGATACAGGACAGGCTACAATCCAGTGACCTTTATGGCTAAACTGGAACAATTGCTGATCAAAAACAAGGTCAAACTCTACTACGACACTCGATTCTGCACCGTTCTGAAGGAAGGCAACGCCATCAAGGCGGTCGTCGTCGAATCAAAAGGCGGGCGCCAGGCCTTGCTGACGAACGCCGTCGTCGACGCCTCCGGCGATGCCGACGTTGCCAAGGCCTCGGGTGACAAGACGGTCTCGATCGGAGGCAACGTCCGTTGCGGCTGGTACTACCTTGTCGAAAACGGGACCGTCAAGCTCAGGCCCTGGTCACAACGCTTTTCGGCAACACGATCCTTCCCTGAAAACGGACGGACTTTCCGCGGCGACAGCGCCGAGCACGTGACCCAGCAGGTCATCCAGTCACGCCACCTCCAAATGCAAGACCTGGAAGCACGGAAAGCAGCAAATCCAGATTCGGACATCTATCCAATCATGACCACCACGATGCCGACTCATCGCATGACCAGGCGCATCGCAGGCAAGGTCACGCTCCGGGAATCCGATGACCATCGCTGGTTTGACGATACCCTGGGAATGACCGGGGACTGGCGAAAGCCAGGACCGATTTTCTGCCTCCCGCTCAGATGCATGGCGGCACCAACGACACCTAACCTGATCACCGCAGGACGATGCATCTCGTCCATCGGAGATACCTGGGACGTCACCAGGGTCATTCCTACTTGCGCAGTGACTGGAGAAGCCGCAGGAACGGCGGCAGCTTTCCTCGCGCTTGACCAAAATGCATACGATTTCAAAGACCTCGACATCAAATCGCTGCAAAATTTCCTACGGAAAAAGGGCGTCATCATCGATAAAAAACTCCTGAAAACCACCTAAAAATACGCCATGGACATAAACAGACGCGACTTCCTCAAGACCACCGCCATCACGGCTGGCATCTTGGCGCTGAACCCCAATCAGCTCCTTGCCGAGCCCGTGCCACTTCCCGACGATGTCCAGAAGATCCCGCTTCCGAGTTGGGTCGAACCAAAGATCCAGGAGACTTTCACACGTTTCAAAGCCTGGAAAGGGCAGGACGAAACCGTCGTCTTCCCCATTGTCACCGATATCCACTCCGGGCTGCAGCATTTCTCCAACCCAGTCAACTACAATGACCCCAAAATCCATATTCTATACGCGCAACGGGCTGCAAATGTCTTCAATGCCGATTTCATGGCTGACCTGGGTGACAATGGAATGGACCGAAACACCCGTTGGGCTGACGTCCAGATGGAACACGGACTCAATAGGCTTGACGCCAATGTCAAAATCTACCGTGGCTTCCCGAAGCCCGTCCTCTTCTGCGTGGGCAACCACGACTTGGGCAACAGCATCTTCCATATTCCCGCACGAAAGTTCGGCGAACTCTTCACGGGCCTGATGATCAAGAAAGGATTCAAGTTCACCACAGGACCCAATCTGGACTATGGATTCTATGACGTTCCGCAAAAACCATTGAGAGTCTTCTTCCTGAACTCCAGCGAAACGCTCCCGAGAGTCGCCTATGGTTTCGAGAAAACGCAGCTCCAGTTCCTTGTCCGGCACTTGCAAGACCTGCCGGAAGGCTACGCAACGCTCATACTGACACACTTCTGCCTGCATCCAACGATCGGACGATGGGTTCCAGATACAGGAAGATGGCAACCACAGCTCATTCCAACACTTCGGATAATCCTCGAAGACTTCAAGAAGTGCGCAAAAGGTGAAGACCAGGGGCTGAAATGGGACTTCTCCCACAATCAAAGCAACAAAATCATCGGTTGCATCTCAGGAGATAGCCACTTCGATTGCGAAGCCGTACTTAACGAGATAACCTACGTCATCACTCAAAGCTACGGAACAGTCTCGCAAAAACATCTCCCCAAGACACCACCAACCACATACCTCCCATTCTCTAGAACCAACGAAATGCTCGTCGATATGGTCGCAATTAAACTCAACAGGCAGGAAATAAAATTCTTCCGTATCGGCATTGGCGGCGAACAAAGAGACAGGACGTTCAAATACTAACATGGGATTCACAAGCAATGTACACAAAATCACAATCATTGACGATTTTCGAGTTTGGCAGCAGGTTCTTCGTCGGATGCAACTATTGGTCTAGCCACGCTGGCACGAACATGTGGCGCGATTGGAGACCCGAAGAGGTCGAGGCCGATTTCAAGGCTCTTTCTGAAAATGGCGTCCAGGTGCTCAGGGTTTTCCCGAGATGGGATGATTTCCAACCGCTTGTCATGCATCGCGCCGGTGGATCATCATACCGGGAATTGAGAATGGGCGAAGACCCCCTGCCGGATACCTACTTCGGCAAGGCAGGCGTGGACGAAGAGATGATTCGCCGCCTCAGGACTTTCGTCGATCTGGCGCACAAGTACAACCTCCAGCTCATCGTCTGCATGATTACCGGCTGGATGTCAGGACGCATGTTGAGTCCAACCGCCTTTGACCGCTTCAACCTGCTGACGGATCCGTTTGTCCTCCGTTGGCAAGTCAGATTGACCCATATCCTCGTTCGTGAATTCAAGGATGCGCCGGCAATCGTCGCCTGGGACCTTGGCAACGAATGCAATTGCATGGGCAGTCGTCAAGGACCAAGCCAGATGTGGGCGTGGTCAAATGCCATCGCGGGCGCAATCCGATTGGAAGACCCAACGCGCCCCGTGGTCTCGGGCATGCACGGCTTGGGCGTTGACCCCGAATCTAACACATCCATCGTCGACCAAGCCGAAACGACGGATGTTCTCTGCACTCATCCATATCCTGTGTTCACTCCGCACTCCAAGGTCGATCGCGTCAATACGATCCGCAATGCCTTCCACGCCGCGTGTGAAACGCAATTGTACTCGGATATCGGGAATGCCCCAGCCTTCGTCGAAGAGGCGGGCAGCCTGGGACCTGGCGCGTCATCGGAACAAGTCGCCGCAAACTACCTGCACAACATGCTTTGGAACAGCTATGCCCATGGATGCCTTGGATTGCTCTGGTGGTGCGGGCACGACCAGACCTTGCTCAACCAGACGCCGTACGACTGGTGCGGAATGGAAAGGCACCTGGGACTGCTAAGGACGGATCGCACACCGAAGGCAACCATGAACGTGCTCGGCAAATTCGGCCGGATGGTTGAAAATGTCCGCTTGCCGCATCATCGTCAAGATGCTGTCTGCCTGCTGACGGAAAGCCAAGACCAATGGGGAGTCGCCTACATGACCTACATCCTGGCAAAACAAGCAGGATTTGACATCAAGTTCCAATACGCCAACAGTGCGCTGATCCCTGCCGACATCTACCTGATGCCATCGATCAACGGATACAACGTGATGCAAAGCCATCGCTGGAAAAAAGTCCTCCAAGCCGTCAACGACGGGGCAAAGCTCTACGTCTCAAGCCAAGATGCCACGCTCGATCCATTCTTCGACGGTCCTTCCGGAGTCCAATTGGAAACCTCAGCAAAGGCTCCTTATCCGCAACAAATCAATTGCGACAGGTTCAACCTCGTCGTCAATGGACCTTACGAACTCAAAATCTCAGCCGTCAATGCGCAAGTCCTGGCGACTGACGCCGATGGAGACCCCGCGCTCACAAAGGCTTCCTACGGGAAGGGCGAAATCGTATTCTGCAACACTCCCGTCGAAGCAGTGATGGTCGAACAGCCCAGGGCATTCGAAAAAGATACTTACAAACTCTACAAATACCTGATGGAACTCTTGGGCATCAAGAGAAACGCAACGCGAAACAACCCAATGCTTACGCTTACAGAATACATTGACAACGATGGAAACCTGCTCGTCTGCGCCGTAAACAATACCCCAAATCCAATCACGGATACCATCGTGACGCCAAACTGGAAATTCGAGAAAACCATCATCGGCGCCAGCCAAGACTCCGCAACAATCACGGTTCCAGGAAATTTAGGTACCCTGATCCGATTCAAAAGCATCAAGTAATGGCAAGTGCTGATTGAATCACTTGAAGACCAGGTAACCGACTCCAACCCGCAAGGGATACGTTACCTGGTCTTCTGACGCAACCAACGAATAGGTCTGGCCATTCCAACGCCAAACAGCTGTCGCCTCAATCGTACGTTGACCTTCCACGGGCGCGACAAAATTCCACTTTCCCGCTTTCAGCTCCTGACTCGTACGTTCCCCAACTTTTTTCAAGGGAATCGCAACGGTCGAATTCGTGGGATTGAAAACCCAATACGCACCCATTGGGAGCATGTTCTGCCGCTGGTACGCAAAGCCTTTCGCTTCATAAACGGCAAACTGATTGACGTTCCAGGGGGCGAACTCGCATTCAAACGGAAGCGAACATAGATTCCAACCTGGCAAATACATCAGCATTTCGTACTTGATATACTTGCTTCTCTTGTTCAAGAACACCCCATAGCCGGCATCTTCAGCATCACCCCACCATTCGTTGAAAGGCTTCGCATCCAATTCCGATGACCCAGCCTCGAAAATCAACCAGCCCTTTGCAAAGACAACCGTTTCCACAACCGCTCGAGTCGTCGAACCAATCCACAAGGCAGCAACTGTCTCTTCATTACTTGTGCAATGCAGCGTCAAATTGCCCCCATCTATCCGAAGCAATGCAGATGAAGAAGGCAATGTTGGATGACTCTTGCCCAAGATGCTCGAACCGCCTGAAACAATATCCAACCAACCGCTCTGCACCGTCAACAAGCCAGAATACTCGATTCCAGAACCGCTGGAGACAATGCTCAACCCCCCTGTGCCCGAAATCTTCAGGGTCTTTGTCAAACAATCAATCCCTGTCGCATAACCCTCGATCCTGCTCTTGCCCTTCAAGACAATCGTCAACGTATCGATGCCTTTCACAGAAATCGCCGGTTGAGTCCCTGACCCGCCGCCCGAGACAAGCACTGCGTCAACCAACGTCAAGATCCCAGCATCAGGATCATACGTCGCATACCCGTCTCCACACGTTACTTGGCCATCAACTGCAATCCCATCAAAAAAGACTCCAGCGCCAAATGACAAAACCGATACTGCCAAGCACAAAACAAAAATCCGCAATACACTACGCATCGCTTCAGTCTCCTATGCAAAAAACAAATTATTCATTAATAGCTAACTTAATAAATTAATGGACACTCTGCCATTATGCAAATCCAAGCTTCCAAACTAATTATTTGAATGGCTCCTAACTACAAACAGTCAAAAATTCCCCCTGATTTCAAAGGTAATAAAAAAATCCAAATTTTAGATTTGCATAATCGATTAATATCGGTTACATTCAAAGAAGTGAAGGCAAAAGTTAGTTGAACAGTCGATTCCCCGTGTCCTTCATCCTAACATTTACAGGAGGTGCAACATGGCAATTGTCACTATCTCGAGAGAACGCGGCGCCTTTGGTCGTTCTGTTGCTAAGGCGTTGTCCGCCTCATTCGGAGCTCGTTTCATCGATCGGGAAATTGTCGATGCCCGGCTTGAAGCCATGGGCATCACCGCGAAAAACCGCCATGCCTTTGACGAGCGAAAACCAGGTTTCTTCGCAGCTTTGACCACGGCCGTCGAAGAATATGTCTGCTGCCTCAAGCAGATCTTGTACGAGGAGGCAATGAACGGAAATTGTGTCATCCTGGGACGTGGCTCTCAAGTCCTCTTCAAGGATGTCCCGGGAGTCATCAGCGTCAGGCTTGTGGCACCGCCAGAAGTCAGGTATCAAAGAGTCGCTGAAACCGAAAACATCGACCTGCGGGAGGCAAAGCAAATCGTTGACAGGACAGACCGCGACCGCGGTGGATTCAACAGCTACTTCTTTGACACCGAATGGACAAGCCCCCTAACCTACCAGCTCGTAATCAATACAGAGCACCTCGAACCGGCTAATATCGCAGCGCTCATCACAAATCTCGCTAACGAAACCATTACGCCGGCAGTCAAAGAACAATCTAAAACAGTTCTTAAAAACATGGCGAAAGCGCAAGCCGTCGAAAGACAAATCCTCCATGTCAACAGAATACCAGTCTTCTTCCTCAAGGTCATGTGCGATGGCACACAAGCAACACTCACTGGAGTCGTACACTCTTCAGATGTCATCGAAAAAGCACGGCAAGCAGCCATGATTGACGGAATCGAGAGAATCCAATGCAGACTCGAAATCGGACTGCACGGACACTTCGATGCCGCTACATCAAGGCGAATCTAAAACACGTCGAATAGCATCGACTTTTCGTTCGTAGCAACAGAGATAAAGAGTCGATCTTGTGAATAAAATAATCAGGCGCCGATTGCATGTTACCGCAATCGGCGCCTGATTTGGTTTCGCTAGTTATTTGCGACTAATAGATCAGCTCACTTGCAGCTTTTGCAGCACTTCTTGCCGCATGCAACGACTTTGACCATTTCACAAACCTTGTTGGAGTAGCCCCATTCGTTGTCATACCAGGAGCAGACCTTGACGAAGGTGGGATCCAATTGGATACCGGCCTTTTCGTCGAAGATGGAGGTACGTGCATCGCCACGGAAATCGGTGGAGACGACGGCTTCATCGGTGTAGCCCAGGATGCCCTTCAGCTCGCCTTCGGAGGCTTCCTTCATGGCAGCGCAGATTTCTTCATAGCTGGCGCCCTTGACGAGTTCGACGGTGAGGTCAACGAAGGAGACGTTGCTCGTGGGAACGCGGACGGACATGCCGGTGAGCTTTCCGTTCAGTTCGGGGAGAACCTTGCCGACTGCCTTGGCAGCGCCAGTGCTGGACGGGATCATGTTCTCGAGGATGCCACGGCCACCGCGCCAATCCTTCTTGGAGGGACCATCGACGGTCTTCTGGGTGGCGGTTGTGGCGTGAATCGTGGTCATCAGACCGCGCTTGATACCAAACTTGTCATTGAGGACCTTGCTGAGAGGAGCCAAGCAGTTGGTGGTGCAGGAAGCGTTGGAGATGATGTCCTGGCCAGCGTAGGTCTTGTGGTTGACGCCATAGACGAACATCGGGGTAGCATCCTTGGAGGGGGCGGACATGATGACTTTCTTGGCGCCGGCGGTGATGTGAGCGCGAGCGGTTTCATCGGTCAAGAAGAAACCAGTGGATTCGACGACGACTTCGGCGCCGACTTCGTTCCACTTCAAGTTCGCGGGATCCTTTTCAGCCGTGAGGCGGATCTTCATGCCTTTGACGATCATCGTGTTGCCGTCAAGCTTGATGTCGTCCTTGAAAATGCCATGAACTGAATCGTACTTCAGCATGTAGGCGAGGTAATCGGAATCCAGCAAGTCGTTGATGCCGACGACTTCAATTTCACCGGCGAAATTCTCGCAGATGGCGCGGAAAACCATACGACCAATACGACCAAAACCATTGATACCAATCTTAATTGCCATTGTTGTCTCCTTACGATTAAGGACTTTCCTTACTTCACTGCGCCATCCCTGAGGAATGGTTCAGCATGAAAAAACGAGCTTTACTATACAACTTATTTGTGGAATTGCAATTTTACCATGCTAGATTCCCAGAGGTCATGCCCGTAGAAACTGGTCAAACTATCATATCCAACAAGCTTTTATCTCCATTCGATTTAACTATGACACATTATGAAATCTTTGCAAAACAACATCGAAAGCAAGACAAGCAATGACAATTCATCAATTTATTGGCTTTTCTGTAATTTCAACCTGAGAAAGCATGATTAATGTTGCTAAAACTTGTTTTGCGTATATCTTGGTATTTTTAGTCTATGGACAACCTGAACAACACTCAACCTTGAAAGGAGGTTCTTGATGAAACGGTTTTTGCTTCTTTTGTTTGCCTGCATCTCCATTCTCGCCCAGGATGGAGCCTACGAATTCATCTTGTTTGGAGACATTCACTACGACAATCTGGACTGCCACGAAAACGAAAAGCTAAAGCCGTACCAGCTACGCGAGCAAAAGCGCAATTTGGAGCATTGGAAGCCTGGCGGCTTGGCCGAACGCATGCTGAAGGCAGGATCCACGAAAATAAACCCCTCGACCGCATTCGTCGTGCAGGTCGGCGACATTACTCAGGGAGACGCCAAATCACTTGATGCCCAAAAGCAGCTTTTCCGTGAAATCTCCGAACGATTCAAGGGACTCTTTGGAGAGTTGCCTTTTTATTATGTAAAGGGAAATCACGACCATCGCTCCCCGGGAGGCGCAAAGGCTTTCGCCGAAGAATCCGTGCCTTTCCTAAAAACTCAGCTGCCAAAGGACTCCCCGATCCGCAACAGCAACTACTCCTTCGCCAGGGGAAAAGACCTCTTCGTCTTCATCGATTGCCAACAACCAGATTTCGAACTCGTAAAAAACGCCATCGAAAACCACAAGGATACAAGGCACCTTTTTGTGTTCTCGCACTATCCAGCTGTCGGATATCCCACTGATTGCAGAGGCTGGGTCCTCTTCGGAACAGGGAAAAACAACCAAAAACGACTGGATCTGGTCGACCTGCTTTACAAGAAAAACGCAATCATGATCTTTGGACACGTGCATACTAACTCGCTTACGGAATTCAGCGACAACGACAAAAGAATCACACAAATCTCAATCCACAGCATGGATGCAAATCCCAAACACAAAAACTTCCCAAATCCTGCTACCAACTTCATGCACGGCGGACTCAAAAAGGCCATGGAGGACAAGCCGCCACTCGCTAAATTCATCAACGAATTCGCGCCAAAAGTCAAAGACCATAAACGATTCGGCGGAAGCGGATTCGCAATTGTGAAAATCGATGGAAACAAGGTCGCATACGACCTGTATTGGACTGATCAGGCAGACAAACCGTCAATCTCATGGAATCTCAGAGATTAAGCTTGAGATATACGAAATTATACAAAGCTGTCCTGTTTTTCAAGGTTTTTCAAAAAAAAACGCTTGAAAATTTGCATTTTCCTAAAAAGTCTATATTGTCATGTTTTGTCCGATAAATTCGTTTTTGTCATGTTTTGTCACAGATAAGCAGAGTGTAATTTTAGGCAGGAGTAGGATAACATGATTTTGACATTAAAGGAATTGGCTGAGTATTTGAAGGTTAATGAGCGCACGATTTTGCGCATGCACGAGAGTGGGCAGATTCAGGGCGTGAAGATTGGCGGTCAATGGCGTTTCAACGGAAGCCAGATTGACAAGATGTTTTTCCCCGACCATAAGGCTTCCGAGACCTACACGCTTCCGAAGTCCCATATTGGCATTCCTGTCAGCAGGACAATGGACGTATCGCGTGTTCTGTTGAACTTGCACAGCGATTGCGTTGAAGACGTGATTGAGGAATTGACCCATCCCAAGATTTTCAACAATTTGGTATTGGACATCCGCGATCTTCAGGACAAGTGCCTGGCTCGTGAAAAAATCCTGAGCACAGCCGTCGGCAACGGCATTGCCGTTCCTCATCCACGCGATCCGATCCCAACCTTGCAGATGCCTTGTTGCGTAGTGTACGGTTATTCGAAGGCCGGCATTAATTTCAATGCACCTGACGGCAAGCCCGTTCATTTCTTCTTTATGCACTGCAGCCAGAACATCGAGCTGCACCTCCACTTGATGAGCAGCTTGGCCCACTTGCTCAAGGAACCTGAATTCATAAAGAGCTGCGAAAAGGCAAAAGAACCTGAAGACGTCATCAAAGCCGTGATGGAGCAGGAACGCACGTCATTCCTCGACCCGGAACATGCCGAAGACTTCGACCAGTAAGTCATAGGAATCGCACAACTAAATAGGGGCTTGGTCAACATGATGTCGACCAAGCCCCTTATGATTTTCAAGCGTTTCCGGAATCGCCAAAGAAACCGGAAATGGCAACTGAATTTTTAATCGGCTCCTTAGGATTCCTTTGGAGGCACCTTCAATGAAGCTGTATCTTTCTCAACGGGAGGCGTACTTGCCGCTGCCGGCTTAGCATCCTGGCTATCAGAAGCCTGATTGGGCTTGTCTTGAGGCTTAAAATCATCAATGTTCACGTGAATGACACCGACCTTGTCCCCCAAACCTAGCGTCACTGAAAATGTGTGCGCCAGACGTTGGCATATGGATTGGCGCACCTCGGCGAGATTCAACATCTCAGTGGCAATCAAATGAAGACGTATCGATTTCTGTTGCGTATTCCCAATGTTCTTGATGTCAACCCCGCGCAAGGTCAATTGAGGATACTCGCGGTAAATCAACAAATCAACGTGGGCTCGTATAGCCTTGTACGTCAACGCCAATTCACTCCCGCTCGACTCGTCAATAGCACGAATAAATTGATCAGCCTTGCGACGACGACGAACGAAATCGAAGATCCAGCACAATAGGAAGACCAAAAACGAGAATGCGACACCCCAAAAAAAGCCATGTGTGTTAAAACTCTCCTTGATGGCTTCAAAATTGGGACATTGAGTATTCGCAAGAACAATTGGCATCAGTTTTCTCCTTTATCTTCGTCCAACGACTCCTGGTCCTCTTCGTCTGCTTCCTTGGCTTTCTTCGCCGCCTTCTCGTCAATGTCATCCAAATCAACGACATTCACATTGACCTTGGCGACCGGATAGCCCGTCAGCTCTTCAACTTTCGCCTTGATCGTCTTCTGAACCTCATGGCAAACTGCGGGAATATTCACACCGAACTTAAGGATAAGCGTAACCGTAATCAACGCGCCGTCACCCTGCATATCCAAGGCGATACTTTTGTCAACCGGATGCTTGCTCAACACGTCAAACAAACCATCAATCATTCCCTGCTGTTGAAAACGAACAACGCCTTCCACACCCAGCGTGAACTTCCTGACCACCATGCTCACCACGTTGTTAGAAATCTGCACGACACCTTTGTCCGTATCGCTGGCAACGTTGATGTCAACGGGAGTCGCCGGTGCTTCCGCCACGGGCTTCACTTCCTTAACTTCTTTTGCCTTCTTCTCTGTCATTGGTCTTAATCTCCAGTTTTAAGTTGCATACACTTAGTAATTAACGCACTATTTGCGTTTACCGACATATTTTAAAAGTATCGTCAACAATCCAATTTGTCAAACGAGACCATAAGAAAAACAATTTAGCCTGAATTTTCGTTTATCGTTCCTTCAATTTCTTACTTGCCCGTTCGAGGATTTCCCGTTCCCGCTGCGTCAAGCTATCGTATCCCTCGAAAGACATTTTTTCCAAAACTCGATCGATTTCGTCGGGTGTCGGTTCTCCCCCATGGTACCCTGATTTAGGCATTGTCCTCATTTCCTTGTCTCCATCGATTTTCCTAATGAAGTCTTTGATCCACTTGAGGTTCGGGAACGGATTTCCTTTCCGCAGGCGCTTCACGTAGATAAACCCGCCCAAAAGACCGCCAACATGAGCCAAATGCGCAACACCTGATGATCCGGGAGCAAATGAATTCAAAACCTCGATAAGACCATAAATGAACACAAATGTACGCATCGGAAGAGCCACTGGAGGAAACAGAAGCGCCAATCTCAAGTCTGGAAACGCCAATGCCGCGACAGCCAAGACGCCGAACAACGAACCGCTAGCGCCAACGCAAAGAGCTTGTTGTCTCCATGTGAACAACAACCACAAGACCCCACCAATCGCCCCACTGTACAAGTACATCTGCAAAAAGCGGCGAGGCCCCAACGCGCGCTCAACAAGACGACCAAAGACCCATACGCCGTACATGTTGAAAAACAAATGCCAAAGCCCGCCGTGCATAAACTGGTACGTCACCAAACGCCATACCTGGAATGGACGAGTCGCATCAAGAGCAAACAAACTCTCAAGCAGACCACGGAACATGATCTGAACGAAAAATACTATTACGTTCGCAATGATGATCGGCTGGATTACGGATTCATCAAAACGAAAAGCATAATTCGATCTGGAGGGGCGTTGCCCGCCACTCCGCATATAATCACGATCATTCAGCATCTTCCCTTCCTAGCTGACTTCCCTCAAACCTTAACTTCGATTCAATAAGGAGGATACCTTCGCCTTCAAATCCTCCAACTCCTTGGTCAATCCCTCGATCTTCGCTATGTACATCTGCTCCTTGGCATACTCGCGACGAGGCTTTGCAGGCGAACCAAACATCAATGATTTCGGACCAACGTCCTTTGACAAGCCAGACTGAGCCATCAATATCGAACCATCACCCACATGAAGGTGACCAGCTATCCCAACCTGACCCGCTACAATCACGCCAGCGCCCAATACCGAACTGCCAGCTATCCCAGTCTGAGAAACTATCAGGCAATGAGGTCCAATCACAACATTATGACCAACCTGAACCATGTTGTCTATCTTCGTACCACGCTGAACCCAAGTGCGACCAAAACGGGCACGGTCAACACAGGCATTCGAACCGATCTCAACGTCGTCGTCAATCTGGACAATCCCTACCTGAGGTACCTTCTTGTGACCCTCAGGACCAGAATCATAACCAAATCCGTCACTCCCCAAGACAACACCGGCGTGCAATACAACGCGATCCCCGACAAGACAACGCTCGCGAATAACGACATGCGGATAAAGCAAGCACTCGCTGCCCACGACCACGTCCTGGCACAATACAACGCCAGCAAGCAGGACAGTCCCGCCGCCAACCTTGACGCGATCGCCAATCACGACATTCTCACCAATGTGAACCCCTTCGCCTATCTCAGCCGTAGGGGAAATCAATGCCGACTTGGCGATCCCAGGACTATATGTCACTGGCGGAGGCGTGAACAGGCACACAATGTCGCTAAATGACTTGGATGGATTTTCACACACGATCCAGGCGCGACCTTCGGGAACCTGCTCCGTGAAATCCTTAGGTACGAGAATAACACCCGCCTTCGAAGGCATGACCTGGGAACGGTACTTCTCGTTTCCTAAAAACGACACGTCAGTGCTCATCGCTTCTTTCAAGGATGAAACCCCGTTCAGCTTCTGCTCGCAATGACCCACAAGACAGCCGCCGACCATCGCCGCCAATTCGTCACAAGTCCGCTCTATCAGCATAGTTTCCTCGTTTCTGGAGGGTTCTGCCCTGCCTGGTTCAAGCCTTTGATTTACCGAAGTTTTCCGGCCTCGGATTCCAGCCTTTCATTTGCCGCCTTTCTGATGCTGTCCAGTTTTTCTTTTGCTGCCTTCAATTCGTCTTCGTGTCCCTGGTTCACAAGCTTCAAGATAATCTCGGTCACATCCTTTTCCTTCGGGTAGCGCAAGTAGACCTGAACACGGTTAAAGGTTTTCCCGGACACTTCGATCACGTGCGTTGCGCCTTGCTCGTCCGCATACTTGTCAATCACGGTAAGAATATCCTTCACCAAATCTTCTTCACGCTTGGTGCGGATCCGCTGAAGATTCTGCAACCCCTCTTGACGGCTCTGTTCCAGCTCGCGGTTCTTCTCGCGAAGACGCTGAATAATCGCCTGAAGCTTCCTCTGGCTTGTTTCGCGGGCTTCGCGAGGCAACAAGTCATTCCGAGACTCCTCGTCCAATTGCTGAGCCTGCGTGTCCAAATTCCTCAATTCGTCACGAATCAGCGACAAACGCGCCTCAAAATCCTTCTTCTGATCCTCAAACGCAATATTCGCGTTGACCGTCTTGTAAAATTCCTCGAATATACGCTCCAAATTCACGTACAATGTCTTGTCCTGAGCCTGCAACAAACCCACTGATACAAAAGCAAACAAAACCAAAAGCTTCATCGTCCGCATCGTCTAATACTCCTTTTTCTGCTCGTAATACTTGTCAACCAGGAAAATACCATGTTTGCGATTGGACAACTCTTTCCCTGCTTGGTTCCGATAATTTCAAGGACGCCTGGCGAAACCACGCTCAGTCCTCATCGTCATCCTCTTCCATCTGCTCTCGACGAGCCAATTCCGCCTTCCCCAACTCGACAAAAGGAATAAACTTCTTGTTTTTCTCGTCCCAATTCACAAGACCTTCGTGAAGCTCAACCACAAGGCGAACGTTCAATTTTCCAGTCAATGCGTCACACAGCGATGACCAATTCGAGCATTCAACCTGACGGTCAACATACTTCCACCCCCGCATCACCCCGATGCCCTCCAGCAACTCGCGATGAGACGAAGACGCATTCGCAATCAACAGCGTACTGCGATGCATCAACAATCTCGCCAACTTCACCAACAAGCCCATGAACGTACTGTCCATATACACGCAAGAAGATAAGTCAACAATCACACAATTGATATCCTCAGAAGCTTCCAAATGGCTGATCCAATTATCAAAACCCTCAGCTAAATTCCTCACTCCGTTGCCTTCGACGCGCATCATCGCCAACGGTCCTTCTTGGGCAATGTACAAGATCCCCTCTGGTACCGCACCTTCATTCATCGTTTTTCTGCTCCTTGATCCTGCTAGCCAAATGAACTTGCACTCAACATCCCGCTTTCCGACGCTGAGCTTTGCTCTTTTTCCCTAAATTTATACGCAATTAAAGTAGCTTGTAATCTACACCTTCTAGGTACATTTGCAAATTTACAACCCAGCCAGCGCCTATATGGAGAACTTATGCTGAACCGCAAAAAAAAGTGGACCGCAAGCTCCATATCGGAACCGCGGCCCACAAGGTTCTGCATAAAAGTGACTTACTGATCCTGGTTCTGACCCTGGTTCTGACGCTGAGCCTCAATCTGCTTTTGCTGTTCCTCAAAACGCTTCATCGCAGCACTCAACGTCTTCAAATCCTGTTCGACGATGTCAAGGCTAAGCGTCACACGGCTCTCTTGTGCAACGCACTTGATCGAATCAAGCAGCGGGAACGGATCGACCAAGGCCTTAAGCATCATCGGCTTCAGCTGCTGCAACATCGGCATCGCCGCACCATCCCAAAATTGCCCCTTCAGCATCGCGGCATCCTCGGGCTTGCCCAGATCAACATTGACGAAAACTGATGCCTTGTCGGACAGCCTAACCACAATGGACATCCCCTGCGCGCCATTGACTAACTCGCTCATCAGCGCAGCCGTCGGATCACCTGAATCCTCGCCGCCCGTCGCCGATGACAAGCCATCCCTCAACTGGGGAAACATGGCTATGGCCAGAAAATCGTTGCCCTCGCCAAGGCATTTCTTGATGTATGGATGAACGGACGAAACCGACTTTGACGCAATCCGATCCAAGGCGCGACCCAAGCTGCTCTCGTTACCAATGACAAACGTCTTTCCACCATCCAAAAACGCAATGCCAAACTTGCGGAAAGGTGAGGTTAGTATCTGCTCCTCCTCGGCAGTCAGATTCTTCAGCGAGAATTCCAAGACATCAACGTCATTTTTCTTGACGATGGAGAGATCGACCTTCTGTGCGTATTCACTTTCGCCATACACCTTCTCCAAGGCAGCCTTCACTTCGGTTGCCGTCAACGCCTTGCCCTTCCCCTCAAATACGAAAATCGCGTCAATCTGGCTGGTATCGGGAGTCGAAGCCTTAAAATCCAACGTCCCGAAGGAGAGGCTGAACAAGGCTCGATTCATCTGGGACTTGGCGGGGTTAACATCAATATTCAATTCCTTCATAAGGGAAAGCCACAAATCAGCAGCCTCGGTCGCTTCCTTGCCTGCGGTTCGACCGGCAATCCCCTTCCAGACCTTCTGTATCTCGGCACCGTAGGTCTCAAAAATCGCCATGATCGGCTTCCCCTCGTCGTCAGTACTGTCACCATATGCGACAATCGGGGCGTCAGGAACAATCGCGTAACCGCAAATTCCACCGAATCCCTGCCCAAGCAACACGGAGCACGACAGCGAAAGCAACAACATCAATCCAAGCATCGTCTTCTTCATCTTTGTTTCCTCTTCTTTAGGTTTTTCCTTACTTGACTATATGCATGCTCCGCTTTCAAACGTCGCTCCAAATCATTTTTGCGAATATGCCCAATTGATGAGTTGCCTCACCAACTTGTCACGGATGGCGCTTTTTTCGCATCCCATCACGACCACGACAATTCTTCTTCCTTCTCGTTCGCATGTTGCCGTGATACAAGATCCCGCCGCTTCCGTCATGCCGGTTTTCATTCCGTTCACTCCTGGGCACGACTTGTCATTCAAGAGCTTGTTCGTCGAATGCAAGTCAAACTTCTTGAATTTAGGATTGTTCTCCCGAATGCAATCGCGTTTTGTGCTTGACCATCTTACGACTTCTGGAATGTCGAGGAGCAGCGATGACAGGTGTGCCAGTTCGAACGCCGACCCCATATTCTCGCGTTTAACAGTCTTTCCGTTCGCCCCAGGCACCATTTCGTACAAGCCATGCGAATTCCTGAAATCAAAGGAGACCATGCCCAGCTGCTTTGCTTCCGCATCCATTTTCTTCACGAACTCGGCCTCGGAACCACCTCCCAGAAACTCTGCAAGCAAATAGGCGCAATCGTTGGCACTGTGGATCAAAATGCACTTCAGCAGCTCGTCAACCGTAAACGTCTCACGCTGGTCAATCCAGATCTGGTGACCGCCAACCTTGCTGGCAGCTACCGTAGCCTTCACTGGCGTCTCAAGGGTCACGTTCCCGCCAGGACGACGCAATTCCTTCGCCACTACGTACACCGTCATCATCTTTGTCATCGAAGCAATGGGATACGCCTGACGACTGTTCTTCTCCCAAAGTATCTTTCGAGCGTTCAAGTCAATGCATATCCCAGCCTTGCACAACTCCGTGTCCGTCGCCAACTTCGCAGGCATCTCCAACAACGACTTCATGTACAATCCTTCAGTCAAGGGAGTTGAGGGCAATCCCTTAATCCCGCCCGTGGAAGCCACAACGGGCTCTTCCGTAGTCGCCGTGGTCGCACCACCCTCAACTGAAGGAGAGGCGACCTCCGTCGATTCACCAGATGTCTCGACTGTCTCGCTCTGCGCATCGCCAGCGACATCGTCATCGCGCATTACGCATGAGAAAAACAGTATGTGAACAAATACGACAATACCTACTATCGTTAGAAAAAAAGACCACTTCATTGCACTTGCCTGTACTCCTAAATCCTTCGCAATCTCCAACAAATAATGAATTCGCAAAATTTAATCTAATTTCACAGTATTGCAAATTAGGTTATTGAGCATTTTTTCTTATGATATCCCCTAGACACAACAACTCGACAATGGTTCCAGTCTGAATGGTCAATTCCTTTGAAAAAAGACTTTGTTGGCTTATGTTTAGAAACTACCCTTTGCACCTAACCATTAGTGAAATTGTAATCAAAACTTGAAAAATATGTGTAAATTCAATTACAAAAACCTAGACGATCTTAAGCAAGACCTAAAGCGTCTCGAGCTTGACGAACAAGTAGGGCTCTCGGATGACTTCTCCGTCTTCTGGAATCCGTTGACACTCGAAAATGGCACCAAGATCAATTCTAGGTTCGCTGTCCATCCGATGGAAGGATTTGATTCCAATCCCGACGGTTCCCCAAGCGAACTGACCTTCAGAAGATACCAGCGCTATGGACCGGGAAGGTACGGGCTCATCTGGTTTGAGGCAACAGCAGTCCTGCCGGAAGCACGATCAAATCCATCACAACTCTGGCTACACGACAAGTCCTGGGAAGCGTTCGCAAAACTCGTCGAAAAAACCAAGAAACTTTGCAAGCAACAATCGGGGTTCGAACCATGCTGCATACTTCAATTGACACACTCGGGAAGATACAGCAGACCCGATGGAAAAATCCCCAAGCCGATTATCGCACACCACTCCCCATACCTTGACAAAACTCACGGACTCCCACAAGACTACCCGGTTGTAACAGACGATTACCTCGATAAACTGCAAGATACATTCCTACATGCAGCGAAGCTGGCACAAAAAGCCGGCTTCGACGGCGTCGACATCAAAAGTTGCCACAGATACCTGATCTCTGAGCTGCTGGCCTCGTCGACGCGTCCAGGAAAATACGGAGGATCCCTCGAAAACAGAACAAGGCTCCTGAGGGAAATCTTTGCGAAAGTCAAACACGAATGCCAGGCACTTATCCCGACAACACGGCTCAATGCCTACGACGCGCTCCCATTCCCGTACGGGTTCGGAATGAACCCCGATGGCTCGCTCGAACAAAATCTCGATGAACCCAACTACGTCATTGACGAATTGAAAAAACTCGGCATGCCGATCATCAACATCACCATTGCAAACCCCTACTACGAACCACATTACGGACGCCCATACGACACTCCAATCATCGGCGCGCCGGATTCTCCGGAACACCCCCTCCACGGCGTCGCCAGATTCGTTTCGTTGACCGCCAAGCTTCAGGCCAAACACCCGCAGCTCCCGATCATCGGCACGGGCTACTCCTGGCTCAGGCAATGGCTGCCCAACGTCGCCGCATGGGCAATCGCCACAAAACGAGTCTCGATGGTCGGCCTGGGACGCATGGCTTTCGCCTACCCCGACGCACCGAAGGATATCGCCACGGAACAAAAGCTCAATCCCTCCAAGGTCTGCATTTCCTGCTCAAGATGCACACAGATCATGCGCGATGGAGAACACACAGGATGCGTCATCAGAGACGCCAAAACATACGCAAAGCCATACCAACTTGCCAAAAAAGCTGCCCAGATAAGGCTGGGCGTCAAAACTAACGAATAAATGAGGAGAAAAACGCAATGAGCTACAAGCAAGACTACAACAGAAACGACTATGTCGATCAGGCACAGGGCGATTCCGCAAGACTTGCGGAGATCAGCTTCATCAACAAAGTTTATGGGATGATGACCATCGGCTTATTGACCACTGCAATCATCGCAAGGTTGCTCTATCTCAACACCACCTTCCAGGAACGCGCAGGAATGATGCTCCCCTGCCTGATCGCGGAATTAGTCCTCGTTCTCGTGCTCTCCTGGGCCGGACTCAAGCTCCCGCCAATCGTCGCCATCTTCGCTTTCTTCGGTTACGCCGCGCTCAATGGAATCACGCTCTCGTGCATCTTCGATGTCTACAAGCTCGGCTCCATACTCCAAATCTTCTGCGCCACAGCGGGAATGTTCGGAGCCATGTGCATCTATGGAGTCACAACCAAGCGTGACTTAACCTCGCTTGGCAATCTCTGCATTATGGCACTGATCGGGATTATCATCGCAAGTCTCATCAATTTCTTCCTCAAATCAACTGGACTTGAATTCGTCATGAGCATCCTTGGCGTACTCGTTTTCACAGGGTTGACTGCCTTCGATGCACAGAAAATCATGAAAATCCAAAAGTCCGGATACAACCACACCGGACTCGCAGTGCTCGGCGCGCTGACACTTTACCTCGACTTCATCAATATGTTCCTCTATTTGCTCAGATTGTTCGGACGACGCAAGTAAATGGATGTTGATGAACATTTCATGAAACTCGCCTTGAAAGAGGCGAAAAAAGGATGGGGACTGACCAGCCCGAACCCAATGGTCGGAGCAGTCCTCATCCGAAACGGCATCGTGCTCGGAAAAGGATACCACCGCGGCGCAGGACTACCACATGCAGAGCCGAATGCAATCGCAGACGCCAACGGAAATACCAGCGATGCCACCCTATACGTCACACTTGAGCCGTGCTCGACTTACGGAAGAACTCCACCTTGCACCAAGGCGATCATCGGCGCCAACATCAAGCGAGTCGTCATAGGATGCCTGGATCCAAATCCAAAGCACGCCGGCCAGGGAATCAGCATCCTCCAAAATAACGGCATCCAAGTCCAAGCAGGCGTCCTAGAAAAAGAATGCAGCGCCCTGAACGAGGCATTCTTCCATTGGATTACTACGGGAAGACCATTCGTCAAACTTAAAATGGCCATGACGCTCGATGGCAAGATCGCCACAGAATCCGGTGACTCAAAGTGGATCACCGGCGAAAAGGCAAGACGAGTCGTCCAAAAACTCAGGCAAGCAAGCGATGCAATCATGGTCGGGGGAAATACGGCTGTCATCGACAATCCAACCCTCAATGTCAGAATCCCCAAAAACTGGCCCCGACAACCGAAACGATTCGTCTGGACATCGCAAACTCAACTTCCGAGTCACCTTGACCTCGCATCAAACCAACATGGCGAACCTGCAACACTCGTCAAGCCAGTCACGCAGCCCCAGTGGATCCAATTCCTCGAATCATTGGGATCACAGCAAATCATTTCACTGATGATCGAAGGTGGCGGGGAATTGGCAGGATGCGCAATCCAAGCCAATATCGTCAATCGGATCGACTTTTTCATCGCGCCAAAAATCCTCGGCGGAAAAAACAGCAGACCAGTCGTCGGATGGAACTCGCCTCAATTCCTGGCACAAGCCATCCCCGTCAAAAACTGGTCCGTAGCTAAATGCGGTGACGACATCCATTATTCAGGACTTCTAAACGCCTTCACTCCACGCCATTTTTTACGCTGATCTCGCGTTAGTTTCTTGGGAAAAACCGTTCAAAAGCCTGCATTCAGCAGGGTTTCCATGGTAATTGCGGAATTTTGCCCTGAAAGCTGCAGGCGCCTCAAAACATATTTGCCGATAATATCGGTTTCGATATTGACGATATCTCCTTGTCGAAGTGTGGAGAGATTTGTTTCGTTCCAGGTATGCGGGATGATTCTGACTGCGAAATCGTCATGGGTGAGGTCTGCCACCGTCAATGAAATTCCATTGATTGCGACGCTTCCCTTTTGCACGATTTCGGCTTCGTGCTGCTTCGGGATTTGGCACCTGATTTCGATATCGTCCTGGTTTTTTGCGATTGCGTTTACTTTCGTTGTGCAATCCACGTGTCCTGAGACGATGTGCCCGCCTAATCGGTCTCCAAGCTTGAGCGCCCGTTCCAGGTTCACCTTCTTGTGCAATGCTTCACCAAGATTGGAGCGATGAAGCGTTTCGGCGA